>VFQQ010000275.1_pt1 | contig 118117 bp, 98 predicted proteins | sample 3512341 | NCBI WGS metagenome assembly VFQQ01 (sample SAMN10412373, study PRJNA504923) | tailings metagenome | isolation source: Relicate 2 Philex TSF1 revegetated site | place: Philippines: Tuba, Benguet | collected 2017-08-29 | reverse complement strand
TTTCGCACGGCAATACTCTTTCATTGTGGCAACTTGGACATGTCAATGTGAATATTTTCCACTATGATTGGCGAAGAGCCCTTTCTGTATGTGACGGTTCAAGACGATGACCCGTCAGCATTAGGATTCTCAAGTCTAGAGTTTGTATGTACCGAGGCCATTGGCTTGTTTTAAGGGAAATGTTTAAAACTGGTGGCTGTAGAGATCGGGTATTCTATCACGAATCCCCTGCAAGCATCAGTATCCGAAATCAAAGATGGGCCATTACGCTGAGAGCCCTCATCACCTCACCAACGGCTTGCCTAAATTATTGCTCTTCTCGCACTCAGTTTGTTCCTCTCCTGGTGGGGGATGTGTGGTGGATTTCAAGCGTCTGGGTAGAGGTGATATAGGATAGTCTGTCAAGCCAAGTACTTGCTAACTCGGTCATGTCAATCGCTCCGCAACGGACTGATCCACTTGCGAATAGAGCCGTATACATGGACTTGGTAGCGACTACAGTTAGTCGTGACATCGATACAGTCTTGATTCATGTTTCGACTGACTCTGTACGTAATGGAGAGTCAAGCTGTTGTCTGAGTCTAATTTGACTCAGACCCACACGTAGTAGCAAGTGCAGTTTCGACGACGATTGTTCGGACGAACTGGAGCAAGCAGCGATTAAGCTACTCGAAGAACTAGTCATAGAGGCAGTTAACACGCATGTAGCCACGTATAAGCTGCACTGGACTGAATAGCGGGCTCGACGTATCGAGTCAGCTGCATTGCGTTCTAGGAGTTAGTCCGCTGTAAGATGCCTCGCGATCGCTCGTTTGGACGTGCGAATCCTAATCTGCCACTCTAGCGCAACTAACACGCCGGACATCTGTCCGGTGCGTTGGATATGGCTTCGGTAGCCCAGGGCTATTGCACGGGACGCTTCGCGGGGCATTTGCATGGGACGCTGCACGGGACGCTGCGCGGGTTTCCGTAAAATCCAACACAGAACAGCGTTTCCAGACATGACGTTAATGAAAAACCAAGCGCAAACGTGTATCTTGCAACCGTGGCAAAGCAGACAGACTACTTCCTCTTTGGTATGATCATGGACCAGCGTTCGACATCGACCGCCGGCTATCGCTATGGCTACAACGGCAAGGAAAACGACGACGACGTGAAGGGCGAGGGGAACCAGCAGGACTATGGCTTCCGCATCTACGACCCGCGCGTTGCGCGCTTCTTGAGTGTGGATCCGTTAGCGCCTGATTATCCTTGGTACACTCCATATCAGTTTGCCGGGAATACACCAATTCAGGCGATTGACTTGGATGGGTTGGAGGAGTTCTATACCGCTGATGGCAGTTTGCTCGGAAAATATGGTACTAGTACGGAGATTAGAATAGTCCACGCTGGCTTTGAATCGAATGCACGAAGTCTTGTTAGTGGCTCCTCCGAAGAGCCTGTCCTTGAGCTCGCACTGTTGATGGGAAGGAACGGGTTTCATGGGGTGTTCTCTAGTACGACAGAAGCTGCAGTCGATTGGGCAAATAAATACAACCCACTCTCGATATCGGATAACAGAGAGTATGGTAGCTTTATGTATGAGCTGCAGATTGGTGGACAGAGTGTTCAGACATACACTGAACCAACAATAGGAGACGGGTCTTCAGTAAACATTCGGTAGCCGCAGGGCCATCTTGCCCCGACAGGGATGATTCATTCGCATGCCGCCTATTCCGTGCGTTATGACAACGATGTTTTCTCTCCGCCAGATCTAGTTGCAGCTCGTTCAGTAGATGGTCCGTCATTTCTGGCCACTCCTAAGGGTACACTGCTTATGTACACACCACCAACATCAGGTTCTGGAGCAGGTACAACATCAACAATCTCGATAAATATCCCATACGACCCAAGTCATCCTGATCGCCAGACATTGACAACCCCCGAATAGCTTTGAGTTCTCAATGTTTTCTACTCGTAGATGGCGGCTTTCAAGATCTTCTGCCACTTCAGGCGGCATTAGTTTATTGCTCGTTATAGTCTTGAGTGTTCTGACACTCTGTATGCCGGGCGGTTGTCGTTGGGCAACAAGCCATGTGATGAAGGATCAATGCAGTTCGCTGTATCAAGAAGACAGCGTGTTTTGGCATGCTGTGGATTCGATTGCACACGCTGAACTAGGTTCGGCATGGCGCTCGGAGTACAACATGAGCTGTGCGCAGCCTGATAGCTTGTTAATTGTCTACATACTGCCTCATTTGTTCTTACCCGACGGTTCGTTAAGAGTGGGCGGTGGCATAGGAATTGGTTGGAATCCATCCGCTTCCAAGGTGCAGTACGTTGTTCGATATAAATAGTCTGGAAGACGAAGTACGCTTCCAACCCAACCGCGAAGATCAGTTCACCCATCGCTATACCTACGACCGCGATAACCGCCTCTCAGCCGTCCACACCTCCCACGATGGCGTGCTGTGGGAGCGCGACGCCGAATACGAGTATTACCCTCACGGACCCCTCCGCCGTATCTCCATGGGCCGCGACTCCGTCCAAGGCATCGACTATACCTATACCATCAACGGTTGGCTATTTTGAACCACGGACTAAAGAACCACGGACTGAAGTCCATAGCTACTGTGGCCAAACTGATTGCTGGTTAAATCCCGTTGGATAATCGATCGCTACACAACACCCTAGCACCACAAACGCGCCGGACATTTGTCCGGTGCGTTAGATATGGCTTCGGTAGCCCAGGGCTATTGCACGGGACGCTTCGCGGGACATTTGCATGGGACGTTGCACGGGACGCTGCGCGGGTTTCCGTAAAACCCAACACAGAACAGCGTTTCCAGACATGACCTTGTTGAAAAGCCAAGCTCAAACGTGTATCTTGCAAGCGTGGCAAAGCAGACAGACTACTACCCCTTTGGTGTGATCATGGACCAGCGTTCGACATCGACCGCCGGCTATCGCTACGGCTACAACGGCAAAGAAAACGACGACGATGTGAAGGGCGAGGGGAATTCTCTCGACTACGGCGCACGTATCTACGACCCAAGAGTGGGTAGGTGGTTGTCATTAGACCCACTCATGGCGAAGTACCCCGGAATGAGCCCATACAACTCTACAGCGAACAATCCCGTACTCTACGTCGATCAGGATGGGCATGACTACGCAGTATTCGTCAATCATAAGAGTGGTCAGATTATTATCAAGCAGACCTTCCACGTAGTCAAAAATACTTGTGATGCAGAAGTGGCAGCTGCAGGTGCTGGCAAGTGGAATGAACTAAATGGTAGAATCGAATACGTAGTTGGTCTCCCGAATCTCGGAACGAAGGAGTGCGATATTGTATTCGAGATAACGGTTAAAGAGCGTAACAGTGAAGAAGCACGCGACGATGCGTATGCAAGTGATAAAACAGGAAGGAGTAATCTGTTGTTCACATGGGTTCCACAAGGATTGTCTTATGGGCGTGCGTCTCGGGGTCGAAATGGCGGAATCAGTCGGGTTGGTATTGAGAATACGCAGGAGGAATTCGATCGAGGCACAGCTGCACACGAGATTGGACACAGTCTCGTCGGCCATGGCCATTGGCGACGTGGTCTTTTGAAGCAGAGTGAAGATCTCAATCCAATGAGTCCGGAAGACAAGGAGGTTACCATCGGAAATATCACTAAGATCCTCGAAAACGCAGGGTTCGGAAGTAGCGCGAATGTGCCAGCCAATGATAGCTACCACCCGCCATTGCAGAGTACCGAGCGTCCAAAGGTGACATTAGAGCCGAGTGTCGGAAGAGAGCCTGCAGACTTCGTTCGCGGGTCAGTTCAACATACACAACCTAAGATATGAGGGTGTACTCCAGACTGGGCGCGGCCTTCGCAGCATTGCTATTTTTAGTGTGCAAGAGCAGTGCGCAGCACGAGTGCAGCGTCGCATTGCAAGATTTGGTGTTTGTGGATACTATATCAATTGAGAGCCCAGTAGTACTCCGTTTTGATCATCTGCGCTTCTCTTCGTATCAGGAGACCAACGTGCTGTTGGTACCTCTATGCATGCTTGACTCTCTTAAACACTCGAACGACCGAGACGGATTCTTTGCGTGCCTTAAGTCTGGTGCTTTTCTATTCGTCCCTCCCTATGAAGCGTATATCGTAGTAGATAACCTGCTGTACAGGTCTCCTCATATCCGAGAAGCTGATGTATACAGACATCTGAGAACCAGGCTTGCCTCAATGGAAAAGGACCAAGTATATCGGTACTATTATAGTAAGACCGCTTCCCCGAAGTATTACGAAATAATTTCTAAGAAGTTTTTGTACTTTCTCATTCGTTTGGAGGCCTATAACAGGCTTCAGACGGACGGTGGAATTCTTGTTGTCGGCAACCCGAACGAGTACTTGCGCATGCTTGTGCCAATCACGAGGTAATCCTTGTGGCTTCTTGAGCCAGATCTTTGGTAACTAGGGTCAGATAGATTGCCGGTTACGTGCCGACGAGATATTGTCAATGTAGTAACCCGATATAGAATAGACCGATACCTGTATACGCGCTGAACATCTGTCCGGTGCGTTGGATATGGCTTCGGTAACCCAGGACTACTGCACGGGACGCTTCGCGGGACATTTGCATGGGACGCTGCGCGGGTTTCCGTAAAACCCAACACAGAACAGCGTTTCTGCACATGTCGTTGTTGAAAAGCCAAGCGCAAGCGTGTATCTTGCAAGCGTGGCAAAGCAGATAGACTACTACCTCTTTGGGATGATAATGGACCGGCGTTCGACGTCGGTCCAGCGCAATCCGGATGTTCTTACGTCCTCACTCGGAATAGTAGCTAACGGCGACGTAACACACGTCGTGCCTGTAACTGCAGCTGGGTACTATAACGGCCATAGCGCGGAGGAGATGGTCGCAAGTATCGAGAAGGGTGCTACGTTGGCGAAGACCCAAATAATGAAGGGACGGAGATAGTGAGAATTGAGAGAGTAATCAGGACTCTTCTGTTGCCATTGGTCGCTAGCGTGGCACTGGCAATAGTGTCGTGCGGTGGGACTCATGGTCGTATCGCCGGAGTGTGGGTATATGTTCCCCAGAGCCGCTTGTACGAGCTCATAATGGTAGATTCTATACTCCCAATAACACCGAGTAAAGATACGGTCTACAGCGGAAGTGCTATCTATATCAACCTAGATGTCTCGTCAGTAAGCGACAATACTGATACGCTGTGGATTCACATTTCCGTTGACTTTGTGGAAAATGGTGCTAGGGGTTGCAATCTTAGCCTTATAGGTTACAAGCCCAAGGGCCAAGAGCGCTACTGCATAGGTGACGGTTGCTCGCGTGAACAAGATAGATCGGCGCAGAAGTTGTTCGAATCGTTTGTACTTCGTCACGTTCGGAGGTATGTTAAAATGGGTGAATTGACGAGTTGATATCTGCGAGTCTACGTGTTAGTGTTAGTTCGATACACGTTGCATAGTGGTTCTGCTTGTCTGGGCGACCTCACTAAACGCAGGTAGATGCAGTGTCAGCCGCTTCACCTCGGCAACATCCGCGTTGTCCTTACCGACGTTGTTGAAAAGCCAAGCGCAAACGTGTATCTTGCAACCGTGGCAAAGCAGATAGACTACTACCCCTTTGAGATGATCATGGACCGGCGTTCGACATCGACCGCCGGCTGTCGCTACGGCTACAACGGCAAGGAAAACGACGACGATGTGAAGGGCGAGGGGAACCAGCACGACTATGATGCATGGATGTTCGACCCTAGAATAGGACGGTGGTTGAGACCCGATCCACTTGAAAACGAGACTCCCAGTTGGTCGGCCTACCGAGCATTCTTCAATTCGCCTGTGAATCTCGACGAAATCGAAGTGGGTGATGTCTTATTCGTGGGTCAAAACATCCGTCAAGGACCTGGGGTGCTGATATGGGGCATGTGGTACTAGGAGTTCAAGTCGATCAAAGTCGTTCTACTGCCAACACGGTTGTTGTTAATGTGTTTGGCACTTACGCTCACGAGAACACACAGACATGGGAAAGTGATGCACAATTCGAAACTATGACGTTTACGAGGACGACCATTGAAGATAGCAAGGGGAACCTTCGTTCTGCCTGGGTGTCGTCTAACAACAATTATGTTCTTTTCGGTATCGGAAGAGTCAAGCAGTCAGAATCCAATCCCAGTGATGGAAATGTTGAAACTGGTAAAATCAAAGAGGAAGCAGCGAGTGTGCCATAGCGTCCTCAGAACATTCGTCCCTCTGATTGTTGGTGTCCTCGTAATCGCATCAAGTTCGATTGATGGTCGAGGACTGCAACAGGTGGCAACGGCTACAGTGCTCAGGAAGATGATATTGTCTTGCTATACGGGTGGACAGACGTTTCTACGACCAGAGACAGTACAAGTCGCAGTTGTTGACGATACCTCGTTTCTTCTGACCATGCCTTCCGGTAGTCATGTCGTGAGATTCAATACGCGAGGCCGAGCGATTGATACGATTCACATAGGCCGTTCGCTGAATATCATAGCCATGCAGTATGACGCAGACTCAGCGATCTTGCGGATGGTTACGAAAGACTTTCGTGCCTATCGAAGTCCAATCGTTGTGATGACCTTTGGACCGGACTCTGTACTTCGACGGCGCAAGAAACTCAGGGCAGATCAGTTTCTTGAGGCGTACGCGGAGATTGGGATCGTTGCAAGAGAGAGTATCGCTAAAGTAAGGAGGCTGATTCGTCGAATCAGCATTGAGGGCCGTGATACTCCATCTGGACTTTGGTTCAGAGATATCAATTGGTCGTACAGTCCGGAGTATGAGTATCTTGCACAGATTGACGAGAATAGGTTCGTGCTTGGTCGCGTACTAATCTCAGCTAACGATCGACTAAGCTATGAGAATTGTGTTCGATTATCTCTGTCGCCAACACATCTTGTACTTGCGGATCTATCATCGAACACTTGGCGTACGTTATACTATGATCGTTTCAAAGTACCGGAGAGTGATTCCTGTTACAAACGCATCTCTATATTGCCTTATGACAAGACACATATGGAGTCATTTTCCTTCTCGAAGAAGCTTGGCATTGGCGTGCATTTGCATACGATAACCCCATGGACGAATGTAAGTATTATTCGTTTTGACTAGGATCTTTCGTTGTGCCCCCGCCGATGGCTACGACAGAGTTTTCCGAATCTGTAATAGTCGTCGGTAGAATTGTGTTCTCTGATTGGCGGTGTTCGGCACCAATCGTAGATGTTGTATTAAACTCGGCAGTCGGATGTGAGCCAGATCGTTCTTGAAAAGCCAAGCTCAAACGTGTATCTTGCAAGCGTGGCAAAGCAGACAGACTACTACCCCTTTGAGATGATCATGGACCGGCGTTCGACATCGACCGCCGGCTACCGCTATGGCTACAACGGCAAGGAAAACGACGACGACGTGAAGGGCGAGGGGAACCAGCAGGACTATGGCTTCCGCATCTACGACCCCCGTGTTGCGCGTTTCTTGAGTGTGGATCCGCTGGCGCCCGACTACCCCTCATGGAGCCCATATCCGCTTACCATGAATCGGGTAATTGATGGAATTGACTTGGACGGTACCGAGTACTACGATGCTGATGAAGCGATGTTAGAAAATCGGAATGGCAAGGTTAGACTCAAGCTCGATAGCTTCTCAGGGCCAGTCAGGCAGTTCTACTATAGTGTTTTAAACTGGTCGCCCAATTCTGTTGGCCGTGATCCAACCGTTGCCAGCCTTAATCTCATTGCTCCCGTTGAACAGCCGACGGTTCCACCCTATTCGGCTACGATCAACGGCCTCAGCACTCTTGATATCGTGCGACCTCTTAGAAAGGACGGCATGCCAGATAAGCGCTATGCTGCCAGTAAAAAGCCGCCCGGACCATCTGCAACTCTATCGGGCCGTGCTACCAAGGCTCGCACGGCACTCGGAATCGTTACGGAGTTGGTCGGTGCCCTGCCGGGAATAGCGTTGCGCTACGACAAGTCAGCCCTCGAGGAACAGGCTAATGAGGGTCTGCTGTTTGCTATTATGGATGTCCTTACCGCACATGACTATGGAATGATATTCCCAAATCTTCGGAATAATACGGGTCTTGGTGATCTTGTTAATATCGTATACTCTGACGAGATATCAAGTTCGGAAAGTCCATCTCATGATCTAGTTCGAAGTGTTGGAAGTGATATCATTAATAAAATTAGTAAGGTAGGTCCTGTCTACGGGGAGAGTCTGTCAAAAGCTATAAACAGTCGAAGCGCATTTCCCAACGCTGATGCTGCAAGAGTGGAGTGAAAGTGACTGAGTCCACATCCAAGGAAAAATTACACTAATGCCGCGCAAGTTCGTATTGGTGACTAGTTCGTGTGTCGCCGCTTTGATCATAGCCGTGACTTCGTTAATTGTTGCGGCAGACTATTTGGTGCACAGTGTCTCCGACAATCTAGACAGTCGCCAGTACGGCTCTGCAATCAAGGCGTCGTATTGCGTCGAATCTCTGTCGTTGTTCGTTAGTGACTTTACTCTTCTGCAGATGCTCTGTGAACGAGGGTATGCGTATGGCGTTCAGGGCGACTATGCGGCCGCACTCACTTCGTATCAACGTGCTCTGGCTATTGATCCAAACAATGTAAACCCGAACTATGGAATGGCGCTGAACTTGTACCGGTTGAATCGTTGCGAAGAGGCCTTTCGATACGCTGATCGCTGTAACTCTTTAAAACGCTCAAGGATGTATGCCGATGATCTATTCAATGATCAGGTAAAGACGGAAGACGTGTTCTTCTTGATCTCGGATATTCAGAAGTGTCGAGGGCAGATTGAATCCGCTATATGGTACAATAATCGTGGGATCTTTATGCAGGAGAATTCGCGTGAAAGGTAGGCAGCTGGGTACTATAACGGCCATAGCATGGAGGAGATGGTCGCAAGTATCGAGCAAGGCGCCACACTCGCGAATGTCGTAGGTGTCGGTCTGAAAACAACAGGCAATGTAGCACGAGGGCTTGGAGAGAAGATCTCGAACGAAGTAACCAAGCTAATAAAAAATATTCGGTCAGCGCTGTCAAATATGATAAAAGAAGGCGAACAACAGATAATGAGGGCCGCCACCAATCCATGAGGTCTATACTACTTCTAGTTTCTCTGACAAGTTCGGTTGCCGTAACCAGTGGCGATTACATGTTTGACGATCGCTATCGTCGTCTACGCGGTGATGACGTACGGATCTTTAAGGGCACCAAGGCATGGGAGTTAGCGAATGCAATTGAAGACGAGGATACGGCGCTGATTCGCAAACTCGTAGTCGCAGATACATCTCTCTTACGTGTTCGTGATACCACCTATGGCCGTACACCGCTTATGTTCGCCGTTTCGGCCTTTAGGTACGGACCGGTTCTAACACTGCTTGAATTTGATAAAGACATCAATGTTCGTGACTCCTTCATTGGTACGACAACTTTGATTGATGCTTGCGAGAACCCTTACGTGCCGCTCAAGATCGTCGAAGCTCTAGTCCGGCATGGGGCAAATGTTAATGATCGCTCAGTAGGTGGCAAAATGCCGCCTCAATTATATCACACACCGCTGACGGCTGCCGCTTCAAATGGTCGAGCAGACATTGTACGTTTGCTTCTTCAGTCTGGTGCTGAAATTGGGGATACGTCAAGCAGTGGGACGACGGCATTCGGAGTAGCCGTAGGCTCTCACCGCTATGGTCTTGCCTTGGATCTCATTCGTCGAGGAGCGGACTATACACGATTAGTGTACCGCGATTGGGAGAATGAAAGGCCAGTCTACCTTTTGGAGGCTTTGCGTGGCCAATATCTTGTTCACCTTGGCTCGAGGGAGCATCGCGAGAAGATGGAGCTTGTTGCCTATTTGAAGACGAAGGGTTTGCACTATGACGCGCAGCCTATACCCGATTATGTCGTCGAGAGGGTCAAGGCTCGATACCCGAATTCTTGGCAGGAATTCTTGCGACAATATTGAGCGCACACCATATTCCTGCTAGCCTGCTCATCCCTCCTCACCTCGTTCGCACCACCCTAAATCCCACAATGGGGAAGGCATCGTTGAAGCGCACACTGCGTCGGCCACGCAGAGTAATGAGCCATGGAGCCCATAGGACATCTTTGTACGACCCTCCACGGTATACCAGCGCATTATTGTATGGTAGCATGATAGGGTCGGATGAAAGCTCTCGTTTACGATGCCAACGTACTATCGTAACACCCGCACTACGTGCTGCGCCCCTTGTGTGGCAACAAGCCATGCCGGCGCATTGCCACGATGCATCGTGTGCATCACCACACGGTCCCATCCGCTTCGATGCTCTACTTGCCTGCCCAGCACGTCGTAGAGCGTAACAGCGATTGCCCCCTCACCATCAACAACGAACATCTCGTCTGCCGGTGTTATGGTAGGGGGCTTTGTGTGACGTACCTGACGTAACTCAAGGGCGCACTGTTCTACAGACATCAAACCGGGCTCCAGACGGATGGTCGAACAGGTGTCACTCGTCCGAGCAACAGCCGTTACGTTGCGGCTGCGTGGGCCCTCAAGGAAGATAACGGCACGGGCCGTTACGTTTTTGACGGCCGAATCTAAGACAATGCTGCCAACGCTGTCCCACGGCGCCAGCCAGTGAACGCCATCAAGAGAATCAAGCTGTGCCGTCAAGACGCCACCAACCGACGACGCCCTAACCTGCACGTTCACATCAAGCGTGTCGCCCACCCTTCCCGTCGATGGCGCAATCTGGACGTCAACTATGCGCTTCTCAATCACCACCACGGTTACCTGAAGGCGCTGCGTACACGTGTTGGCCCAGCGCAACAGGCCTTCGTAAACGAATGTATTGTTTGGCGTAAACCGATACGTACTGTCGTCAACACGTCCCATTCGGTCGGTCCCCGCTGTCCACTCGATTGGCATGCCGGGATACAGCACAACGTCGGTACTGCCACCACGGCAAACACTGGCACCAGCACGTACAATCTCTACATAAGGGTCAATGGTAACCTGAACGGTATCAACTGCAAAGCACCCTGCCACCGTTCACGGTTTGCCCTCGGCTGTCGTAGGCCGTCTCGCCCATGGCGCACACAGACAGCCCCATATCACATGGATACGAATAGGACATGGAGCCCTCGCGCACTTTGAAGGGAAAGCCATTGGCGACGAATGGGGTGTCGACAATCCGATCGCTGCCGTCATGAAAATACACGACAGCATTCACGCTGAACACCCATGATGCATATTCGATTTGCGACAGGAGTGTAGTGGCCTGAAGGGCGAGCACTGTGCAGACCAGCAGGAAGCGAATTGCCATAAGGCAATATACGGATGTGGTGTGCTTTGCTGCTATTGACCGACGAGAATCGAAGTGACGATTCCTTCAATTGATGTGGCAACGATGATATAGATTCCCGTACGAGGTACGTTAATGCGATAAATACCCTCGCTGATGTCGTAATCAGCAGCAAGGTTACGTCCCACCATGTCGAATACAGACACCGTATGTGCGCCAAGCACTTCGGCAGTAGTTGCCGAGGTAACCCGTATCGTTGGTGCCTTCAACGTACCACTAAAGAGCCGTGTTCTACCTTCCGACTCGCAAAGATCTAAAATTGTTATGCTACCCATGTTGCGTCTAGTTGGAATACCAGCTGGAGCGTTTACGAGTGGTTCGATAACAGCAAGACTGTCATTCCCCAATAAACCAATAAATTCCATTGGCTCAGAAACTGGCACAACGACAACGTCACGATTGCGCTCAACCAAGGCCCTGTCGGCTGCATTGGCTGGCAGCATCATCGTCCCATTAACTTTAACAGCTGCTGAAAGGGGCGTCGGTAAGAGACTGCGCATCAATGGGGGTATATCGATGGTTACTTGAAGTGTAAACTGCTCGCCCGCTCGTACGCGAAAGTGTCCCACGGACAGAACCAAACTGTCGAAGCGCGGTGGTTCGGTCTCGGTCCCAGATGACACGGGTATCAACGTTTCGGTTTGACATGCGGGCGACGAAATCCGAATAAATCCTCTGGCGGGGCGGTTAGCAACCGATGTCAAGCGAAGTGGTAGGGTTGTACTTCCAACGCGATCAGCTGGGGTAATAACCGATGGACCAAGGAGTTGAATGCCGTCACCGTGAACTTCTGCAACTATCTGTCCACCCTTTGGCACACCATACGTAATGAGGATGCTGGTGTCGATGATGGCACTCGTAGTCGGCCGTATTGCCGCGATGAAGTTGGGCAGGGCATGAACAGCGCCCGTTGTAACCACGGCCGAAAGTGCTGACCACACTGTATCCTTGCCTTGGATGCCTGTGAATGCAACCCAGATCATTCCGTGGCCCTGATCTGTCGTGGGTTCGAATCGGAGTCGCGCTGACTTCACGTCGCCCGAATCTAAAATCGCCGAGACGCTAGAAGTCCATGCTACACCTGCAGTGGCTAGTGGAGGGGTTAGTCCTACTTCATCAATTCGGATAACACCATCGCCGATGTGCGAGAATGTGACGGTGGTCGTATCCAAGATGCCGCATGCTGACGTCAGCGTGTCGGGTGTGTTAATAGCAAGTACGCCCATTATTCCATGACCAACAAGAGTAATTACGGCAGGTGCGTCATGTCCGCCGTGCCAAATCCGCAGTTCGGAACGGTGATGCCACCTACCTGCAGGACGGAACGTAAGGTTTAGGTCAATAGAATCTCCAGGTATGCGGGGTGTCGTCCAGTTGGTTTTGTCGGTAAACGCCCTGTCTCCCACAACGCGGACACTATCAATGCGCAGAGGGCCGGTTACCTGTATTGCGCCAACCAACATCGTATCGCGAGGTTGCCGGACGATAACGCGTCCCCAATCTACAACACGGTTAACAATCCGCAACGGCACTGGCTGTCCAATGCCAGCCAGGTGAAGAGTGTCGACGGAGTGCTCCGACTCAAAGACCAGAAAGCCGGTGAGAGGGCCTTCGCGTGATGGGGTAAGGGAGAAAGGCAACGACACGCACTGGCCTGGCTCAATACGCAATGGCAGCTTCAGTATCGTGCGAAAGCCACGTCCCCACGACTCACGTTCGTCAAGAGCAGTAATAACTGCGGGTGCTGTGCCTTCGTTGCACAGTATGTTCACAACGGTTGTGTCGTACAAATGGCCTACCAGGACAGGCGGGAACCTAAGAGTATCGGGGCGTAGAACAAGCCGGGGGGCATTGCGTGTGACAGGAAGATGAAATTCGTTCCAGACTTCAATACCAACTACGGTGTCCAGTACGACGCGGGTTACACCCAGACGTGTTTCGGTATGAAGGCGGTCGACGTATTGTCCTTGCGGGTGCCACTTTACAGCGCTCGCCGCTGCAAAAGTGGTTGCAATGCCAGAGTCGATACGGTGGATGCGAGGTTCGCAACCAGTTTGCGGAGCCAGGTGCAAAATCTCGAAGGGCGGACTGTATGACGAAGGCCGCATGATGCTGACGAGGGACTTTCGCGGGACGATATGCACCATTTGTAGAGGGTTCGCAAACTCGTCGTGAACACACTCGATAAAATCACCGCGACGTGTCGTTTCATAAACACGAAAATGCCGGCCGAATGTTAGTATCTCTCCTCCGTCGTCCGACCATCCAACAATCTTATGAAAATCCGGATACGGTTCAAGTAGGGTTGGCGTAAAGTTGATGGCCAGCGTCATCTCTAAGCTCGACGCGTCTCGTAAACTAATGCCACCACTTCGAAACACCGCCGGATCGAAGCCGGTGTGTTCGCGAAAGGCAAGCACAGTGCCTGAAGGATGTGCATGAATGCCAGCAACGTCGGCTGGGGCATGAACAAACGTGGTCTTTGGAATGGTAGTTGTAGGAATGTTACTTGTAAGGTCAAAGAGGAGCTTCCCAGAGTACGTTAGGGCGTAACACAGTGGCAGACTAGGATGCATTGAAAAACTCGACATGCCGAACGTGGTGTCCACAACGATAGTGCCGTTGGCATCCAGCATGACAACAAAGAGGAAGCCCACGACGAGGTCTGCCGGTCTTGATGCTACGGCAACATGGGACGTCTGCGCATTCATCACAAAAAACATGTTCTTTGCAACGGTAAGGGGCGTCGCTATCCACGTAGTGCGTAACTCGTCGATGTCGATACGCAAGATGCCGTCGACCGTCGACAGATATATCGATTGGCCATCGGCAGTAAACCGTAGCTCAAGCGGCATGGCATTCGGGAAGTAATCGTTCGCAATCGAACGTCGATGCACGGTGTCGAGCGAAACTGCGTCGAGAAGAAACAGTGATCCTCGGTCGACGACGGCAATCCAGCGGCCTGTTGGGTCGGAGTCTAACGCCGTTGCCGCGCCAACCCGCCGATCCAGCGTAATCGAATCGACGGCTGGTACGATTGTCGAGTCAGGGTGCGATAATGCAAGTGTAACGTGGGAGGCACTGATGTCGGGAATCGAACAGCGGACTACTCCGCCACGGCCGCTGCCTACGACATGCCACGACCGACCGCTGTCGGCTGAATACTGCACTACAACTAACGTGGTATCATCGGCGCCGTCGTACTGAACATTGACATAAGCGTCAGCCATGACGGAGTCGACGGGAGAGAGTAATCGCAGCTGTGAAGCACGGCTGTTTCGAACATGCCTAGGCAGTATTATGGGCACCGTGACCGAACAGTGCTGGGTTACAACAGTTACCCGTGCAACACCTCCGTCGCTTGCGGTTGGAGTACCAGTAACGTGGCAGCGAACACCATTCCCAATAACTGAGTGCTCAGGAGTTATCCGTAGTCCAGTGTCAGAGCATGTTATGTCTACAATCCTGTCGCCAACGCGAACCGACGTAACAACAAAGGACGTGTCGACGGTCTTCCGTCTACTCAGCTTGGGAAGTCGGATGGTTGCGGGTGAGGCCCGAAGAAAATCCCATGACGTGCCCAGTCGCCGTACGGTCCTCACGTCGCGCAGACCTGTCGCGAGGTGGCGTGCTTCCACCCGGTCTTCAGTCCGGCAGGCGGGGGCGGCCTTCCACCGAACGACGCATCGACCATTTAGCGCGGCAGCCAGCCGATGCGCAGTTCGAATCGAGTCTGCACCGGTTGTCATCGCATGCGGAACGCTGACGCCACCAAAGGTGTCAACAAGTAGGATGTCGAAGCCCCCTGGTAGATTATCGGCAAGGATAAAGCCGCGAACATCGATGCCCTCAAAGAGCTGGCGAGCCCACTGTTGTGTATAGGGCCCTGAAGGCCCCCTCGTGTGTTCGTCGAAACCATAGAACAGAATATACAGCGGGCCAGTAATGGGGGCAAGAAGTCGTTGAACGCTATGTGCATACCGAAACGGATGGCCGATGCCTTTTAGCTCCTTCATCCTTTGCCGGACCTGCTCAACCGAGTCGAGCAGTGTTTGTGCATTGCCAGTACTTAGGCGGTGCCGAGTAAACCAGTTGAACTCCGCGGTACAAAGGACATAATCGATTGACGGAGCATTGACGGCGTGAAGAATATTTCGAAGATGATAGACGGACTCTGGGCCGGCAGTCGAGTTGATTTTTGGTCCGACAATCACAACGAGTGTTGCCGGTCCTACGGGCGGAGTACACTCCGACGATTGAACTGCAACCGGCTGAAAATTGTGCGAAATTGCTAGGGCGCTCGTCTGCAGCGGTGCCAATCCATTAAGACTGCCCGAAAGTGCAACTTCGGCTTCAAAGAACGGCTGGTTGCGCGTGTCGACGTGCAGCAGTGTAAGTTGCTGGGAATGGAGATGCAAGACGGTGCAACATGCTAGCGCAGCAATTGCAATTATTCGCATCAACATCTTTTGACTCTTCTTACGAGGTGGTACCGACATAGAGTGGAGACAGCGAATGAAGACAGGAATGGTATGTGATGACGAACAACGTAGGGTGGTTTTTGTTACCAATACGTAGCTGCTCATCGTATTTATGTCATGCAGCGACGATATTTAGTCGTCTGCCCCCATGGGTGCCGCCGCCATGGCGAGTTCTACGATCGGCGTGCCACGGCGCATGTGTTCGATCCACAGGCGGATGGCAGTGCCGAAGAGTTTGCCTTCGGTTGCTTGCTGCGAGATGAGCGAATGGTGAGTGTGTTCGAAGGCGGATATTTCTGCCTGGGCCTTGTTGTGCTGCACGTCCAGCCGCAAGAGTTTTCGCGCTAGCGCTGCTGCGTCGACTTCCATTGGGGTTGCCTTTGCCTGTTCCTTGGCATTGCGTTTGTGCGATCGGCAAATGCTTTCGATGACGTTTTCATTACGCAACATGCAGTGCGCAAGAATATTGAGAACCCGGGCTTGCTCGGTGGTTGTATCAATGGCATCATTCGTAGTTGTAGCCGCAAGAAATTTCAGCGCCCCTTGCCAGTTGCCTTGAAGAAAATAGAGCGATGCAACGGAAGTGGAAATGCTGCGCATCATGTAGGCAGGGGTGTACTGCTGATAATCGGGCGAGGCCTTGGCGAAGGCCTGTACGATGGCGTCAAGTTCGTGGTACTTGCCAGTTAGGTAAACGAGAATGAGATCGATTTGTGTAAGACTCTGATACTTAAACAGCTTCATCTCGTGCGTGGTGTGAGGCAAAGCGGCGATTCTAGCACGCATATCAAGCACGGCTGGATACTGCCTAGCATAGAGGGCGCGAATAAAGGCATTGTTAAGCGCACCGGCATAGCTAACAATGTAGGTGGTGTTGTATTCGGGTAGCTGCTCCCAATCGCGAACGTTTTGAATGGAGAATTGGAAGGCCTCTTGTACGTCGCCCAAGAGCATGTGAATGCGCGACTGTGTACTCGAAGCTGTGATAGCTTGGCGTGGCGTAGCGGCGGCACCCGGCTGGAGGCACTCATGCTGGAGCAGCGTGCGAAGCTCGGCGCGCACGTCATCGGTGTTCGACGAACGCATCTCGCGCATGAGCCGCTGCGTGGTAACCTGCAAGTACACGAAATCCTGCTCGCGGGTTAGCGCCCTGAGAATCTCCAGCGAACTGTCATAGAGCTCTGTCTGTACTTGGGCTAACTCGTCGGGTGGATAATAGTCTTCGCTATGCGACAACAGCATGCGCGTCGATAACATTGCCGCTTGGAATGCACCACCTTTTAATGAGCTCTCACGGATGTTATCCAGCATGCGTAGAGCCATGCGATTAAGGCCCTTTTCGTGCAAGATCTTTGAAACGAAGAGCACGCGATACGTATGCCATGCATCCTTGCTGGCGCCGTGGTAGTCGCACAAGACACCAATCAGATAGCTCTCGAGGTACTTCTTGAGCATCGACACATTGGCGTTCTTGTCGCGCTGTTTTACTGCCAACGCAACGGCCTCTTCGTCGTAGCTCGACTGGGCGTCGATAAGTCCATACAGGAACACATACAATGCCTCGGCATCGCCAGCATTTCTGATCGAAACGTAGCGTTTCTCGCTGGGCGACAGGGCCCTGATGAGCTGGAAAAGGTCGTCGACGCCGGCCTTCATGGATATGCCGTAGCGGAGTGTGTTGTTCTGTGGGGCAGCAACTTACGGCGTTTCTTCCGCATTGGGAAGCTGCCGTGAGGTCGACGTCAGCAGCCTTACATCGGTCGGAATTTGGTTCGTCCGCCACGGCGCCTCATCCCGAAGTTCGCAGCCGTGAAGTTCCTTCTGCCCCTTCTTGCCATGTTTCTCATGCCGGCACTTGTTGTCCAGGCCCAAGAATTGTCTGCCGATGCCGACCCATTCACTATCGGCGGTTCGGTCACGGCACGTACCGTTGCCTATAGTGCCTCGGGCATAGGGGCCCGCCGTGCGCCCTTCTCCTACATTTTGTCGGGAACAGTAACCCCAACGGTGTATGGCGTTGGCTTGCCGCTTACGTTTACGCTTACCGAGCAGGACCGCTCCACCAGCCAGCCCCTCAATCAGTTCGGGCTTTCGGCACGCCACGATTGGATTGCCGTCCACGGTGGTTTTCGTAACCCCACATTCTCCAACTTCACACTCGCCGGCCATCAGATGCTTGGAGGGGGCATCGACCTTTCTCCGGGGATCTTTCGGGTGAGCGTGGCCGCTGGACAGCTTATGCGCGCCGTCGAGCAAGACACGCCGTCGATTGCTCCGGTGCTGCCAAGCTACAGCCGCAGCGGCTGGGCCGCTAGGGTGGGCGTCGAAGACACTGAGTTCTTCGTTCTTGGAACGGTGCTGAGTGCAAGCGACGACACAACATCGCTGCGCCGTGCGCCGGTGAACGTTGATGTTACCCCGGGCGAAAACGTCGCCCTGAGTCTTGCCGCTGGTATTACTCCGGCTGATGGGGTGCGCCTCGACGCCGAGTGGGCCTTGAGTGCCTTTACCCGCGATGTGCGGTCGTCGGCGATTGTCATTAAAAGCAACGACATCCGCACGCTGGCAGAGTCGATTCTTACGCCGCGTCTGTCGACGAGTGTTTATCAGGCATTCCGTGCTGGCCTTGCTTTGCGTCGACCTACGTGGGGACTGCAGGCCTCGTACTCGTACATCGACCCCGACTACCGCTCGATGGGTGCCTATGCCATGAATACCGATCAGGCCGTGATAACGGTTGCCCCCTCTGTTGTGCTAGCCGATAACCGCTTGCGTTTGGGACTGAGCGTTACTCATATCGAAGACAACCTTCAAACAAAGAAGTGGTTTACTACCAAGCGATTGCAGCCAATGCTTACCGCAAGTTGGACGCCCAGCATGACCTTTGGCGTGGATGTTTCACTTGGCGATGTTCTTACGACGCAATCGAGCGGCACCCGCCCTATTGCCGACTCGGTGGCTCTCAATAATCGCAATCCAATGCTCACCGTGTCGCCGCGCCTCAGCTTTATCAGCCCCGAGCTGATTCAGAACATCTCCGCCACCGTGGTTTCGCAGTGGTATCTCGACAATAATCCCGTCACACGGCAATTCTCGGAATATGCCGTGCTAACGGCCAACACCATGTACTCTGTTACCCTTCCCGCCTCGCGCCTAACGCTTGGGGCAGGGGGCTTCGTAACCCATTTCGATGGACTGCAAGGCACAAACACCTCTGGTGGCGTAACAGCTACGGCGTCGAAACAACTACCAGAACACGGCCTTGCACTCGGAGCAAATACGGCGGTAGGTCTTGGCGCATCAACTACCGTTACCGCAGGCGTAAACGGTACCTACACTCCAATGCAGCGTCACTCTATCCAAGCCTCGTTGGCCATTACTTCTGCAACATTTACCGAACTCACAGCAGTCCTTGGTTATGCCCTTAGCTTCTAATCTCCGCTACGTGCTGAGTGCACTCATCGCAATGCTTGCCATTGGTGGTGCTTCGGCACAAAATGACATCAATGTTACGGTTCAACTGATACCGCCGTATTCGCCATATCTCAGCGACTACGTTGGTCCAGAGACGAAGATGATTGTGACGCTGCAGAACACCACGGCATCGGCCCTCGACGTGCGCTTTGTGGGATCTGTTGAAGGCGACAACGGCGTAAAAATTGCCATTCCCGACGCCGCAAAAGCAAACTTCCCAATCAGCGTTCCAGCAAATGGAATGACGACCATCTTTGGTAAGGATCTTGAGGGTTACCTCGACCCCGACAAGCTTCAGCTATCCGGCATTAGCAAGACCGAACTGATTGTTGGCAATGGTCTACCCGAAGGCAACTACACGCTATGCCTGCAAGCCAAAGAGTTCAACGGAAACAAGGTGCTCTCGAAAGCATCGCCGTTTGGATGCGCAGCCTTTGCCATCAACCACGCCGAACCTCCTATGACCCTGCAGCCGGTTTGTGCAAGCACGGCGCTAGCCACGAATCCTCAAAATCTGGTGTTCTCGTGGACTGTTCCCGCTGGCGTTCAGCCAGGGCAGATAGAGTACGAGTTGACTGTTGTAGAAGCTGTTCCACAGAACGTAAACGCGAACCAAGCCGTACTGGCTGCTACCGAACCGGTGTTCTTCCGAACGATAACCCAGGTGCCGACATATCTGTTTAGTCTTGCTGATCCGAAACTTGAAACCGGACGCCGATATGCATGGAGGGTTCAGGCGCGGCCAAAACTTGGCGTCAATAACGTCTTTTTCAAAAACAAGGGCTTCTCTGTTGCATGCGACTTTACGTATGGCAATGCCAACGACCAGCAGAATAATCAGTGGCAGCAAGACAATCATGGCGGCCCTTGCTCCAACAAACCCTGTGCACCAGCCCCCGCGCCCAAAGCTGTGGCATCCAATGTTACGTACAAGGATGGCGACTCCGTAAAAATCGGATATTTCACGCTTGTACTCAATGGTGTTAGTAGTGGCTCGGCGCAGAACCTTAGCGGCATGGGCTACGTGCGTGCGCCGTTCTTACGTGTAAACCTTCGCACCTCGTTTACGGGCCTAAAGGTAAACGACAAACACGAAGTGTATGACGGAACGGCAATCGGATCGCTAGACCCAGGCCTAATCGTCGAAGAAAAACTCAAGAATTACACCGATCAGGTTGACAAGCTCAGCCAGAACGTTGCCGACAAAGTGTCCGACATTACGCAGCATGTAAAGAGCGCTCAAAAGATGCTGCCCGAGAACATCGACGTCAACCTAGCGGGCAAGCCTCCTGTCGCGTTGCCCCTTGGCATGTCTAAACTGGTGAATAATGCTCTGCAGATTGTAAATATAGTGTCGGTGGAGTTCTCGCCTTCTGGGGCCAAGCTCAACGCCTTTTTTGATATGAAGCTGCCGGAAGCCAACAACAAAACGGTTGCATTTGGAATCAAAAACGTATGCTTCCATCCCATGGGTCTTGCTTTGGGCGATGTACAGAAGCTAACGATGATTGGTGGCGACTACACATTCCCGTGGGGGCAGCAGGCCAAGCTCACGCTCAAGTCGGCAATGAACAATAACGGTGGCACCTTTGTAACGTGGAACTGCGACGGCTTTCAGGGCTTGCAGGTAGATGGATTTGTAGAGTTCGACGAAGCCCTCTTGGTTAAGAAACAAGGACCGGGCAAGGTTCGAGCTACCTTTCTTGCGCAGGCAAGTAGTTGGGGCGATGTGTTGGCGACAGCTACCATCGACGAGTTTGGCTTTCCGGGAATGAAAGGACTGGATGTAAAAGCGTCGAATGTCGTGGTTGACTTCTCGGACGTAAGGAATGCCGAGTCGTGGACGTATCCTGCTGCCTGGAATGGCGAAAAAAACAATACCTGGCGCGGCGTTGCCATTGGTAAGCTCGAAGTAACCCTACCGCCATACTTGCGCAAGAACAAGCAACCCATCGTGCTGGAGATGTCGAACGCGTTGATATCAAAGCAAGGGTTTACCGGTGCCGTAAAAGTCTCGAATCTCGTGCAGGGCGGAAGTCTTGGCGGGTGGAAGTTTAGCATGGACGAAGTAGAAGTGGCGCTTCTGAATAACTCGTTTACGAAGGCCGGTTTTGCTGGGCAGCTAACGCTGCCGATATCCGACAACACTTTGTTGGGATACAGCGCTACGTTTGCCAGCTCGAATAATGGCGTCACCACCAATGTTTCTGTCGAGCTCAAGAACGACGTAAAAGCCGACTTGTGGATGGCCACGATGAACATCAAAAATGGCAGCAAGGTAAGCGTAGAAGCCAGCGGAGACGACGTTGCGTTAACGGCAGTACTTAACGGCGACATATCGATTCAAGGTCAAATGCCCGACCTTGGCAATCTGTCTGTGAACATGCCCAGCATTGCCTTTCAGAATTTTACACTTAGTAATAAGAAGCCCTACATTGTTGACGGGTCGTTCAGCTTCGCCAGTCCGCAGAAGTCGCTTGGCGGTTTCCCGCTGAATATCGAAAAGGGCGCTCCGGTACAGGTGGTGTTCGACAACCAGAACGACCCTGGTAAGGTGGGGCTTCGAATGGGTATTGGCGTTGGCCTTGATGGTAACGGAGCGCTTGCCATTGGTGGCAACACCGTCTTTACCGTATGGGGTAAGCGCCAAGAGAGCGGCGGTTTTCTTACGTGGAAGCCGGATAAGCCGCAGTTGAACGAGATTAGCATCAACGCCGAAACACCGGCTGTATCCATCGAGGGGTCGATAACCTTTTTTAATGGCAATGGCGACTATGGTACGGGCTTCCGTGGTGCTATCAAGGCCACGTTCCAGCCCAAGATGCAGGTGGCAGCCGTGGTGATGTTTGGCAAGAAGGATGACTACCGCTACTGGTTTGTGGATGCTATGGTAAAGCTGCCCACCGCAATCCCAGTAACCACCGGCTTTGGGTTTTGGGGCTTTGGCGGAGGTGCCTACTTTAACATGACTCGCCAAAGCGAGCTGCCAGGTGGTGGCGGTATCGAAGATGCTGGCAATCCGGATGTTAACAACGCCAAGAATACTGTAAACAACTTGCCCACCGGTGCCTCGCTATCGGGCATCATTTATAAGCCCAAGGCGCCCGACAAACAAAAGGGAAGCATCTTTGGCTTTCAGGCTAAAGTGCTCATGGGTACAATGCCAACGCCAGAGATGTTTAACGGCGACATTACCTTCGAGGCAGCGTTTTACTCCAATGGCGGTCTTGAATACATCGGACTCACAGGCAACGGATACTTTTTTAGTGTCCCCAATGCCAAAGCCCGCCCGTCCGATCCTATCCTTGCAGCATCGGCTTCGTTCTACTTCTACAACTCTCCTAACAAACGCTTTGAAGGTAAAATATCCTGCGCTCTTAACCTGCCGCCTCCGAAAGGGTCGCTGCTAAAGGGAGGCGGAGAGGCGCACATCTACTTTGCGGCCGACAAGTGGTACATCAAGTTTGGCACGCCGCAAACACCGTTTGGAATGCAGATGCTTAAGGGTGTCGCCTCGGCTTCGGCATACTTCATGTGCGGTAAGAACGGCTTGCCACCGCCGCCGCCGTTGCCGGCCGAGTTTGCCTCGCTCGAAGCCATGCTCAAGCAGCCAACGCGCGACGAGAGCATTGGCGAAACGGGTACCGGTTTTGCCTTCGGCACACAAGTAAAAATTGGGGGCGATAAATACAAGTTCCTCATCTTCTATGCGCAGTTTGGCCTTACGTTGGGCTTCGACCTAGCAGTGATGAAATACGATCATGAGTGTACGAACTCCATAGGCAAGGTGGGGCTCAATGGTTGGGTGGCCGATGGTCAAGCTTATGCCAGCATCATCGGCGCAGTGGGACTGGCGCTCAATCTGTGGTTTATCAAGGCCGATGTTGAACTATTTAAGGTTGAAGCCAAGGCTGCCCTCATGGCAACTGTTCCTAATCCCAATTGGTTTGCTGGGGCCGTGCAGGGGTCGTACAGTTTGTTTGGCGGACTCATCAACGGCTCCATGCAGTTTAAGTTCGAAACGGGAGAGAAGTGCAAAATCAAGCAAGCCGATCCGTTTGAGGGATTAAAGGTGATTGCCGACCTTGAGCCCAAGGGGAAAACCGTGGATTGCTTTACCTATCCCGAGGTTGCCTTTAACCTAGCGGTTGGTAATAAAACGATGGCGACAGACGGCCCACAAATGGCCGTGGTGGTGATGGACGACAAGAATAAGGAAGTGATCAAGCGATTCCGATTCGGCATCGAACGGTGCAAGCTCTTCGTCGAGTCAAGCAAGAATGTGTGGACTGAAGTGCCCTCGACTGTCTCACTGGAGAACGACAAGTATGTGGCTATGGTGCAGCCGGGCGGCAGCTCGCCACAAATGTTGGCACCCGAGACGCGACACAAGCTTGTAGTGTGGGTATATGGAGTGCTACAAAACTCCAATGGAACATGGAGCAAGATCCCCACGGCGGAAGGAAAGAACGATGTGTACTTCGAGAGAGACTCCGTGATATTCACCACAAAGAAGGCACCTGAAAACATTGTGCCAAGTAACGTCATGGATACCTATCCACGGAGAATGGCTCGATACCTCTATCGCAACGAAGCCACGACCGGCTTTGTTAGTTTTAAGGCATTCCCAAGTAATATCCCAACGCTCAAGCCCGAGGATGCATCATTCGAGTACCGCTATCGAGCACGCTGGTTCGAAGTTGGCGGTGGAGCCGACAAGATTCATGAATCGCCGATAGCCTGGGCGGCAGGTCAAAGCCGAATGACGTACGACGTACCTACCGGCAAGCTTAAGCCAGAGAAGATCTACGTTGTGCAATTCGTGCGCGCCATGGTATCGAAGAACATGGCCAACAACATGAATCAGATGCAATTGAAGTCCAACGACAGAACATCTGTGCAAGCCAGCATGCAGCAGTTTGGCGACAACGCCTTGCGCACCTATCGCAGGAAGCTTACGGCGGCACGCCTAGGCGAAGGCGAAATGATGATGTATCAGTTGGCATTCAGAACAAGTAAACATGCAACCTTCGAACAGAAGATTGACGCCTACTTAAACGGTAAGCGCACCAACAAGAAGGCCGTCGATCATACGATAACAAGTGAATTCGAGGGCCAAGAAGCCTTCGACTGGTCGGAACTCAATCCGACCTACGTGCAGCTTTCGAAAAGCGTAACGGCAATGGTAGATCCGCCGTTGCTTGTGCAGATGCTCGACCAACCAAGTAATAACGAGGGCTGGTGGAAGGCGTTCAACGACCAGTATCGAAAGCCATTGGCCAAGGTGGCCAATCTGTTGCGCACAACAAATGGCAACTTCAATCAGCGACTGTATCGCCATTCAATGCTGTACGGCAAGGAACCCAATGAGACCAAACTCAAAAAGTCGATTATCATCGATGGTTTCTTTCCGGGCCTAGCGTCATGGTGGGAATATGATGGCAATGGCCGACAGGACAAGCTTACCAACGAAGAAATTAATGCGGTTTTTTGGAAGGATCTCGACGAGCCTAAGCCAGGCAACGGACTGCAGCTTGTTGCATCACCACCAAAGGCGAAGCCGGTCCAACAGGGGCCTGGTAACCTAAAGATGGCCGAATTCCATAAACTGTCGTTACGCACAAATGTATCGCGGCAAATTTGGCAGGATATCGAGGATCTGTACCAAGTGTACTACCAAGACTCCAAAGGGTCGAGCCCAGATAAAGCGCAGTGGGATCAGCAGTGGGTAAAAGACGCCAATAAAAACACGAATACCCAGTTTGGCTGGCATCGAGCTATGTGGGCCGGCAGTTCATCCGCCGACGATAATAGCGACTTCTACAACCCGAACTATAAACAGCAAAAGGTGCGCTTTCCAATGGACTTACGCTATACGCGCACGTCAACCGGAAGCGTGATTACCCGCACCGTTACTCTGGAGCAAAACTGATGAACCCCTTCCTCTATGTACTGGCGTTCGTTTGTTGCATCAGTACTCTTGCTTTTGCACAGAACGACACAGCCGACGCATCACAGCCGGCACGACTTGTTGCCATGGCACATTCCGATGGCGACAGCGTCGTACTCCGTTGGGGCGTTACCAATCACGCCGCATGGCGTGCTGCCAATGCTGCCGGTTATCGCATCGAGCGGTTTCGTTTGGCGTCGGACGGATCGCGTGTTCCGGGGTCTTCTACGGTTCTTACGACGAAGCCCCTGAAGCCACTGACCATCGCCCAATGGAAGGCCCAGTATGCACAAACAGACACGCTAGCAGGTGTTGCCGTAGAGGCCCTTTACGGTACGCCTATTGTCACGTCGGCGTCGCCTCTGGGTTCTATCGTAGAGCTCGAAACGCAGCAGCTTACGCTCCATGGTATGGCCCACCTTGTGGCCGACATGGCGCCGCACATTGCCAACGGCCTAGCGTTGCGCTTTGTAGACCGCAACGTTAAGCGCGGCGAAGACTGGTTTTACGAAGTATCAACCAACGTTGACACAACCCATCTGTTGATGCCCCAATATGTGTTGCGCGTTGCCGTGGGCAGGTCGGAACGCATTCCCAATATCAACCACATCGACGTAGTGGAGCTCGAACAGTCAATACGTCTGGAATGGGATCCCTTCGAGGGCAACACACGCTGGAGTGGTTTTTATATCGAGCACTCCTTAGACAAGGGCAGCACGTGGCAGCGCGTAAACAGCATGCCGTACGTGTTCGTGCTCGACCCAGCCATTGCTCGAACAACCACACGCCCACGTGCTACCTACACCATCGACAGTGTGCCCAATTACCAGGAGCGGCAGTACCGTATCCGTGGCCTTACGTTGTTTGGCATGCTCTCCGAAGGGGGCACCGTTGTAACTGCGGCGGGCCGCGACCGCACACCGCCTTCGGCGGTGTCGATAAACAGACCCACGCCTGTGGGTGACTCTGCCATGCGCGTAACGTGGAGCACGGTGGCTGCCGATGCCGACCTTGCCGGCTTTTACGTTGGGCGTAGCCCCGGCGACGAAGGGCCCTTCGAGAGCGTAAGCGATCGTTTGCCGCCCAACACGCGGGAGTTTGTTGACGTACAGCCACGGCGTGGCGGCACCTACTACTACATTGTAACCGCCGTTGATACAGCCGGCAACTATGCCAACTCCATTCCCTTTGCAGGCGTCTTTCCAGACTCTATTCCTCCGACCACGCCTACAGGCCTTGCCGCCAGGGTGGACACAAACGGCATCGTGATGATAACGTGGAATCCAAGCCCCGAAGAGGATCTGTACGGTTATCGCTTGTTTACTGCCAACGCCGCCGACCATGAGTTTACGCCCTTTGGTCCCCCCTTCATTTCCGATACGTTTTACGTCGATACCGTAACGCTACGGTCGCTCACCGAAGTGGTGTACTACCGACTGGCGGCTGTGGACCGGAATTACAACGGCTCGGACTTTGCCGAAATCATGGTAAAAAAGCCCGACATTTTGCCGCCTGCGGCTCCGGGTCTTGTCGGTGTCGAAGTATCTGAGCGCAACGTTGTGGTAACCTATCAGCCCAGCCCATCGGCCGACGTGGTAGAGCACCGTCTGCTGCGCCGCAAACTGGGTGGCGACGACTGGAGCGAGACGTTCCGTGATACGGCAAGCGGGCAGCAGGTGCGAACATGGACCGACACGGTGGCCCGTGCTGGTGAGATCATGGAGTATGCAGCTATTGCGATCGACGATGCCGGGCTGCGCTCGCCCATGTCGGACGTTTACAGTGGCCGCCGCATTCCGTCAACAACGGTAGCCGGCGTAAACGGTGTGCGTGCCGTGTTCGATGCCGATTCCAACGTGGTGCGCGTAACGTGGACGGGCAGTAGTAGTGCTGCCGACGGCTATGCCATCTATCGCAGCATTGGCGCGGCGCCCCTTACCATGGTGGCAATGGTGGAGGGCAACGGGGCACAGTATACGGACCGCGACGTTGCCGGTGTGCGTACGCTGCGCTATGGCGTGCGAAGGATGAGCCCTGACGGGGCTGAAAGTGGCATGGCCGAGACAGCCGTTGTCGAGATTGGGCGATGAACGAGCCTGAATCAATGGTGCGACGATGCATCATAACGGTGGAATTGTCGGTATCGGCACAGATGTTCCGCCGGCACGATTGGCTAGAAGGCGAGGCGCTTGCGGGCGAGGTAGAGATGGACGTGGTGGACGCCTACGTCGAGCAGCGATGGCAGGCAGAGCACGATCTTGCTAGCGAGGCAGGGAAGGTGCGTGGGCGCTGTACGTTCGAGCGTCCGATGGCAAAGATGGGTTGTACTATTCGATGTGTGCTGTTGATACCTCCGATAGCGGTGCCTTGTGCGTACGAGGTCGCGGGCGTAGCGGAGGTAGCGAACGTGCTTAGCGAACTCTCTATTACCTGCTCGGGAGAAGAGAAGCAGGCCCAGAGTCGTGGCAGTTACATGGAAATGTTGTCGATTAACGCCTATCCTGTTCCACGAATAGTGGTGAGGGTAGAGGTGCTGGAGTAGAGGCGAGGATAGTCGGCTCGTTTACAATGCCGTGGTGACCGCGCAACCCCACAGACCCGGCGTCTCACCGAGACCGCCTATGCTTCGCACTTCTCCGCAAGGCGGCATTACGTTCCTCACGTTCACCTACAAGAACGAATACGAACCGGCACCCCCCTCTCGAACTCGAGAGGGGGGCTGGGGGGTGAGCAGTGCGCGACAATGATTCAACGTGACGCCGCGCCTGTGCGGTAGGCATACTGTGCGCAGCACGTCACTATGCGCAGCATGTTACTATGCGCAGCACGTTACTATGCGCAGCATGTTACTATGCGCAGCATGTTACTATGCGCAGCATGTTACTATGCCGAAGGCATGTTACTATGCGCAGCACGTCGCATGCGCGCCATAAACAGCCCATCGGTGCCATGGTGATGCGGGTCCATCTGCAACATGCCTGCATCGAGCGATGTGCCGGCAGCATCGCACGCTTCGGCGCATGCATCGGGTAGGCGCTCCAATGCAAAGTTGGGGTGCGCCGCTAGAAAATCTGCCACGGCATGCTCGTTTTCTTGCGGCAATATGCTACACGTGGCATAGAGCAGCACGCCGCCCTCTTTAACGTTCACCGCAAGTGTGTGCAGCAAATGTCGCTGCTTGGCAACATAGCGCTGCAGTCGGTCCTCTGTTAACGTCCACTTCGGCATGGGCATCCGTCGCACCGTTCCCATTCCTGTGCAGGGGGCGTCGATTAACACGACGTCGAACCCCTCGCGGGGGATGGCCTTGGGAAGGCGGTCGTAGCGCTCGTTGTGCTGAATGGGTAGCACGATCACGGAGTGTAGGCCGGCACGGTGGACGCGAGGCAGCATGCTACGCAGACGCTTGACGTCCACGTCGCGCGCAATGATGTGGCCCCGGTCGCGCTGCAAATCGGCAACGTGCAACGCCTTGCCGCCTGCGCCCGCGCAGGCGTCTAACACTACGTCGAAGGGGCGCGGCGCAGCCGCTATCGACACCATCTGGCTGGCCTCGTCTTGCACTTCGACGAAGCCCTCCGTCATTACCTTGCGGTTGTCCAAGAATACGCGCTCCTGTAACACAATGGCCGAATGAACCCACCGGCCCTCCCTGCAGGCAATGCCGTCCTTACGTAAGGCCGCAAGTATGGCCTCGCGCGGCGCGCGGCGCTCGTTCACACGTAGTACCACTTCGGCTGGTTCGGCAAGAGCGTGCCATACGTCGCTAGCGGCCGCCCCCCACCGCTCACGGGTGCTGTCTAGTAACCACGCCTGCGTGTTGGACGTTACGTCGTCCGCCAAGCCAGCAACGACGTCGTCGGCCCGGCCTTCCAACAGTGCATGGGCAGCCGACGTAACGTCGTCGTAGCCCTTGGCCTCCTGAATGGCTTCGCACGTCATAAGCTTGCGTAAGCACGTAAACACGACTGCCGAAATGAACCGCCTATCCGACGCGCCTATGTACTTGCGCTCGCGCAGGTACCTCGACATCACAAGATCGGCCGGCTGTGGGCTCTTGCGTATGATGCGCACTGCCTCGGCGGCATGCCCTAAGAGCGATGCTTCGGTCATTCTGCGATGCGCACGATGATGTTGCCAAACTGTTCCGACGATGCAAGGCGCGCAAAGGCCTGTGCTGTGTTCGAGAGCATATACTCGCTATCGACGACTGGCCGAATTTGATGGTCGTTCACAAACGCCAGCCAATCCGCCATATCCTGCGGCGAACCCATGGTGCTGCCGGCAATGGTGATTTGTTTCCAAAACACTCGGTGGAGGTTCATCGTGGGTACGGCTCCTGCCGTGGCACCATAGACGGCGATGGTGCCCCCAGGACGCACAATGCCTAGGCAGTCGTTAAAACCAGGTCCTCCGGCTCCGTCAATTACGGCGTCGATATGCCCTGCCTGCGATAGAATCTGTTTGGCCCAGTCGGCCTCGGTGTACAAGGCACCACCATCTGTGCCAAGCACCTGAGCTGCACGTTCCAGGTTGGCGGTCTTGCTGCTGGTAACCCACACCTTGCAGCCCATGGCCTTGGCAATCTGAACTGCAAACGTGGCAACGCCACCCCCTATGCCAGTTACCAATACGTGCTGTCCACTGCGCACTGCCGCTCTCTTTGCCGTTGCCCGCCATGCCGTTATCCCTGCAAGGGGCAACGCGGCAGCTTCGGCGTCGGAACAATGCCTTGGCGCCGCATGCACATTGCCCGCTGGAACGGCTATGCGTTCGGCAAGCGTGCCTTGTAGCGGCATGCCCAAAATCTGATAGTCGCTACCTTGGGTGTCGGTGGTAGCGTCCCAACTCATGCTAGGGTCTATCACTACGCGCTGGCCGTCGAGCGCATGACCCTCGGCGTCCACCACGCCGCAGCCGTCGCTGCCAAGCACGACGGGCAGCCGCACTCCGGGATATTTGCCAACGGTTATCCAGTGGTCGCGGCGGTTAAGTCCAGCCGTTCGTACAGCCACCACAACGTGGTTGGCGGCGGGTTGTGGGTCGGGTACCGACTCCACCAAAAGTCCCTCTTGGGTAAGCACACAGGCACGCATTTGGCAAATTACGTTGTAGTTTCGAAGCCGATGTCAAGCGCATCACCATATCGCAGTTTCGTTGGCCGCCTGCTTGCGGCCCTCCTGCTGGTTGCCTTTGTAGGAGCCGTGGGCGAAACGTCGTGGCATCATCACGACGAACACGAAGTGCAGTCGGAGCGGTCGGACTCGTCGGATGCGTCGGACTCGTCGGACTCGTCGGACTCATCGGACGCGTCGGACTGCGCGCTCTGCGTTGGCCTACCTGTGGCAGTGCAAGCCGCCGTGATTGCGCCACCGCCGGTGGCCTTTGCCGGCCTTGTTGTTTTGCCGACGGTGTTGCCCGAGGCGGCCTCGTCTACCGTTGGCAGCATTAGTCGCGGCCGTGCGCCGCCGGCGCACGTTTAACGCTCGCCTAGGCGCAGTGTAGCGCCCGTGGTCTGCCACATGTTGTGGCAGCTCCTTTCCTTTTTGTGCAGCAATGCGCACCATTCTTGTGGTGGCACTTGTGTGCATGAGCGCATTTACGCTTATGCAGGCCGGTGTTGCCGATATTCACATTCATGGAATCGTTCGCGATAGCGTAACGCGAGCGCCCCTTATCGGAGCTACGGTACGTGTGGCCAACACCACACAGGGAACGGTAGTGGGGCGTGGTGGCGTGTTTCACCTGCACGACGTGGTGGGCGATACGGTGCGCGTGGTGGTGTCGATGATTGGATATGCGTCGAAGGCCATTATCGTGACCGGAGGCGTAGATCGTCGCGTCGAAGTGTTGTTGGCTCCAGCCGCCATCCTGTCGAAAGCCGTTATGGTGGAAGGCGAGGCGAATGCCGGTATGCCCGCGCAACACGTCGAAGTGCTGTCGCAGGCCCACGTGGATGAACATCGAGGACAGACCTTTGCCGACGTGTTGCGCACGGTGCCTGGGGTGACGATTATTCAGACGGGCCCGTCGATTTCGAAGCCAATGTATCATGGAATGACCGGCCTGCGGCTGGTAACACTGAATGCCGGTGTTGTGCAGGAAGGCCAACAGTGGGGGGCCGAACATGCGCCGGAGATCGACCCCTTTGCGCCGGCACGTATCCAGGTGGTAGCTGGGCCGTCGGCCGTGATGTATGGCCCGAACGCGATTGGAGGCGTGATAAGCGTCGAACCCCGCCCCCTACCCACCGGCAACGAAGCACATGGCGAAGTAAACATCAATACCTTTACCAACAACTGGCAAGGGGCACTGGGAGCATGGCTGGAAGCTGGCGACGTGCTGGGCAGCGGCCTTGCTGTGCGAGTGCAAGGCAGCACGCGGCGCGCCGGCGATGCAGCTACGCCGGCATTCCGGCTAACAAATTCGGGCTTTTCGGAGTTGAACGGCGCCGTTGACTTGGGGCTTACAATTGGTGATGTGGAAGTGGTTGCACGTGCAAGCCTGTTCGGCACAACGCTGGGCATTTTTTCGGGGTCGCATGTTGGTAATTCCACCAACCTTCAACGCGTAATCGAGCGTGGACGTCCGCTGTCGGTTACCGATGCGTTTTCGTACGATATCGGACGTCCGCGCCAGGAAATCGAACACCGGCTTTTGTCGATCCAAACAACGTTGAACTTGCACGACGCCGGCACCGTAAAAGTCGTCTACGGCTGGCAGCGCAACGACAGGTCCGAATTTGATGCGCATAACTCGCGGATTGTGGGCCGTGGCGACGACCCCGTGGAGCGCGCACGCGACTCTGTAGCGCGGCTAAACCGAGCGCTTGCCACACCGGCCATGCAACTGCTGTTGGACACGTACAGTGCCGATGCACGATGGACCGTGGATGTGGGCCATGATGTGCGGCTAACGACCGGTGTGGCTGGACAGCATCAAAAGAATACACGCTTTGGCAGTGTGTTTTTGGTGCCCGACTACGTTGCGAACGGCCTAGGCGGTTTTGCCTTTGCGCAGATGATGGTGGGCGATGTAGCACTGGCGGCTGGCGTGCGCTACGACGTGCGAACCTTGCAGGCCGACGTGCGCGCGCGCTTTGCTACCGAGTCTGTCCGTCACGATCGCACATTTGCTTCCGGTACGGCTAGTATTGGTGCTGCGTGGGAGCCGTCGGAACACTGGCTTGTGCGCGCCAATGTGGGTACTGGCTGGCGCCCACCCCATGTTAACGAGCTGTTTAGTAACGATGTCCACCACGGTACAGCCGTATTCGAATACGGCGACTCGTTGCTGCAGTCAGAGCGCTCCGTTGGCCTCGACGCCTCTGTACGGTACCGTCAGTCCGACGTCGAGATCTACGTTACCGGTTACGTCAACTCGTTCGACGGCTACATTTTGTCGGTACCCGATCGCAACAACCCCACCGTTACAGTGCGGGGTGCCTTTCCTACGTTCAGGTTTACGCAAACGCCGGCAACCATAGCCGGGGCCGACGTGCGCGCGTCGTGGGCGCTTAGCAACGCTCTCAACCTCTACGGTGTAACATCGATCGTGCGTGGAACCGACGTAGGCCGCAACCAGCCGCTGTTCATGATGCCGGCCGACCGTGTGCGTCTTGGAACGCACCTTCACTTTCACGATGCAGTAGGCCTGCACGACCCCTTCCTCGACGTTAGCGTGGTAGCTGTAGACAGGCAGCACAGGTTTGAAGCCAACTTCGACTATGCCGATCCTCCGCCTGGCTATGCTCTTGTCGATGTATCTGTAGGGGGCATCGCAAGCATTGGCAACCACGACGTGCGCGTTAGCGCAAGCGTCAGCAACCTGTTCGACACACGCTACCGCGACTACCTTTCACGTTTTCGATACATGGCCTACGACGTGGGCCGCAACATTACTGTGCGCATTACGGTGCCCTTCTAGCAACGACTTTCTATAACTCTCTTTCATCAACACATTTTTCATCAACACACGTTTAGGAGTTCACATGTTTACACGATTGATTGCTGTTGGCCTCGTTGCCGGCCTCGCTGTTGGATGTTCCGATCACGGACATGGACCGCATGACCACGATCACGATCACGACCACGACCTCATCAACCGCGTTACGCTAATCGTAACGCCGGTAAGTGGCGGTGCCGAACAAGCGTTTGTATGGGAGGATGCCGACGGTCCGGGCGGTAATGCGCCTAACCGTATCGACACCATTCGGCTTGCTGCTGGTACGAGCTATAACGGTCGGCTAGAGTTCTTCAACACCAAGGAGAACAAGGATCTGACGTCGGCCATTCGTTCCGAGCGCGACGAACATCAAGTGTTTTTCACCGTCGAGGGCAACGTACTGGCCGTTGCGGCATCCGACATTGACTCGCGGAATCTGCCTGTTGGTCTCGAAGTTTTGGTAAGCTCTGTTCGGTCGGGCAGTGGAAAGCTCAAGATCGAGCTAGACCATTTCGACAACACGTCGGATAAAAACGGCACCACGCGTTCCGACGAGACAGACGTGGCGGTAACATGGCCCGTGCTTGTGCCGTAGGCATAGCCCCAGTCGGCCACGTCGGACACGTCCGACGTGGCCGACATTCGTTAGTATCGTGCTAAACGTTCCAGTCATTGCCAGGCATTATCCGCTTTAGGTATTGGTCAAAGAGAGGAACGGTGAAGGCAGTGTCACCATGATTGGGGCTCCATATCATTCCCTTTCCGATGATGGCATTTCGAGTGGGACCAAGCTGCGTTACACCACGGCGTAGAACTAGAGCAATGTCGCCGGAGCGATGTGGTCCTGGGCCAAGCTCTGCCATGGCCCTTAGATATCGCTTCTCAGCTGGTGTTAGGCGGTCAAATCGCACTCGAAAGAAACTAGCGTCGAGAGCAGATATAGCTAGTGCAGTTGCCTCTTCAACATCATCAACCGTTATCGGCGACTGCGGTGCTACGTCCCATGAATGCTTTCCCCATTCCTGCAGAAAGTAGGGGTAGCCGCGTGTATGGTGCACAATCAAATCGACGGCCTCCTTTGTGAAGTCTACACCCAAATCGTGTGCTGGCTTTTCAATTGCCAGGCGAGCTGCATCATCCGGTAGTTCGCCGATGAACGGAAATTCGAACAATCGTTCAGCGTAGGACTTCGCGCGACCCATCTTGCCCGTTAGCTGTGGTAAGCCGGCGCCTAGGAGTACAACAGGGAGATTTTGTTGGGCTGCGGCGTGCAGCGCGGTAATCAGTGCCTCCAGTTCATCTTCCAGGACGTACTGCAGCTCGTCGATAAACAACGCAACAGCCGAACCAGCCTTGGCCGCGGCTTCACCCGCAGAGCAAAGCAGTTGTTGCAAGTCGTGCTCTAGGTCGCCATTGTCAGCAAGCCCAGGTATGGGCTCGATATCGCTGTCGAAGCCCACTTCTATGTCGTTGTACTTCACGCTCAAAGCTTTAGCAAATCCTGCAAGTGCTCCAAGAGCACGGCGTGCTACGTCTCGGGCCTTCTCAATTCGAGACAACTCGAGAAGAACCTTCCGAAGTTGAGGTGCAAGTATACCAGGTAGAGAACGTGACTCAGGGGCTTCTATACGTAGCGTATAAGTGCCCATCTCAATTGCCTGCATTCGCATCGAGTCAAGTAGCACAGTTTTGCCAACCCCACGCAACCCAATCATCAGTATGCTCTTGGCTTGTCGCCCTGCCTTCGTGCGAGCCAATGCAATCCTTGCCTTCTCCTGTAGTTCGTCTCGCCCAGCCAGTTCAGGTGGTCGAGTACCTGCACCAAGGGCATATGGGTTGTCTGTCGGATTCATCGCTAAGGTAGTTTGATTGAGTTTACACGATTTACAAAGAACCTATAAACTTCCTAAACTCCTTCAAACTTCGATACTCGTCCCTCTTCCGTAACTTGCGACATGGAGCATTTGCAGCCGCTCGACGCCACACGGTTTGTGGTTGTTGACGTTGAAACAACGGGGGGAACGCAGGGAGGGCGACATAACATCATCGAGTTGGCCTTCGTCGTCGTCGAAGATGGCGTCATCACACAACGGCATTCGTCACTCGTCAATCCGCTCGAGAACATTCCGGAGTTTATAACCACCATGACGGGTATCTCGAACGACATGGTAGCCGATGCTCCGCTGATTCACGATGCCATTGCGCCCCTGCGCAACGAACTCCTCCAGCCAAACACCGTCTTCGTAGCCCATAACGTAGGGTTCGACTGGAAGGCCGTCCACCAAGCCCTGCAGAGTCTTGACGGCGACGTGTGGGACCCGCCCCTGCTATGCACCTGTAAGCTATCACGTCGCATCAGCAACGGCCTAGCTCGCCACGACCTGGCCAGTGTGTGCGAATATTACCGCGTAGAAAATGCCGCCCGCCATCGCGCCCTCGGCGATGCCGAAGCTACGGCCCACGTGCTTGTTGACATGATTCAGCGGGCCCGCGAAGAACATCAGGCCGAGACACTCGTCGACCTGCAAACGCTGCAGTATGTGCCGCGGTCGCCCAATGCCAAAGAACTGCAAGCCCGCGCCCTTATGGAACCCAAGCTGCGCGATGTTCCCGACGTGCCCGGCGTATACTACTTCCTTAACCACCAACGCAAAATCATCTATGTGGGCAAGGCCCGCAACCTGCAACGCCGCGTACGGTCGTACTTCACACACTCGGCAACGATGGGCCGCAAGGTGGGGCGCCTGGTGCGCAACGTCCGCGACGTGCAATGGGAAACCACCGAAACCGAATTGGGCGCCCTGCTGCTGGAGTCGCACGAAATCAAGCGCCTGCTGCCACGCTTTAATAGTGCCGGACGCCGGTATCGCTCGCTGCCCTTCATCCGCATTACTAACGAAGAGTTTCCTCGCATCGACGTCGTCCACGATATCGACGGTAGCGGTGCCGATCACTACGGCCCATTTCGCACCGAATACCTAGCCCTGCGCCTGGTAGACATGATGCGGCAGGCCAACAACATTCGCACGTGCGAAGGACCTCTGAAGCCGCGAGCCGACTTTCGACCCTGCTTTCAATACCACATAAAACGGTGCGCCGCCCCCTGCGCTCTTCTGCAAAGCAAGGACGAATACCGGGCCGGCGTTCTCCAGGCACGACAGTACCTTACACATGCTGAGCAAGGGGCACTGACAACCCTAGCGGCACAAATGGAGGAGTTCGCAGAGCGGCTTGACTTTGAGCGCGCAGCTATGCTGCGCGACGCTATCCGCGAGATTCAACGCGCTACACTACACCGCCACGACCGCCCCTTGGCCGTAAGCGACATGAACGTGGTACTGCTGGTTGCCACCGGCGACCAACACCGCACAATCGAGATGTTTGCCATGCGCAACGGTCGCCTGCGCCTGCAACACGTTGTGGGCGCCGCTACCCGAGCCGAGCGCCTGCGCAGTCTGCTCGAGCCCGTCGTAACGCAGCGGGCAATCAGTGCCCCCTTCACGCAAGTAGAGGTCGATCAGCTGCGGATTATCACGTCGTGGCTGCACCACAACCACCGCGAGGCCGTGGTGGTGGACGTGGTGGAAGGTGACGTGGATGGGGCCGTGCGCGCCATTGCCGAGGCAATGCAGCAGCTACGCGAGGTGGACGTCAAGCGCAATGACGACGAGGCACCGCAAGCGTCGGAATATTCGCAAATACCTACAACGGACTTTCTGTAGAAACAAAATCGTTGGTTCGTCAATTCCGACGTTACTGCGGCGAAGCCGCGTCGCTATGCGCAGCCTGTATCTGGGCCGCAGGCCCGTCGCTATGCGAAGCATGTACCTATGCGAAGCATGTATCTATGCGCAGCATGTACCTATGCGCAGCATGTACCTATGCGCAGCATGTACCTATGCGAAGCATGTATCTATGCGCAGCATGTACCTATGCGAAGCATGTACCTGGGCCGCAGGCCCGTCGCTATGCGCAGCATGTATCTGGGCCGCAGGCCCGTCGCTATTCAACCCAGTCGGCAATGAACACGTTGGTGTCGCGCGTGCCCTTGGCCTGGTTGCGGTTCGACGACCAAACAATCTGTTTGCCATTAGGCGAGAACATGGGGAAGGCGTTGAACATGCTTTCGGTGGTAAGGCGCTTTAGCCCCGTTCCGTCGATGTTGATGATGTAGAGCTGAAAGTCGTAGCCACGCTCGCTGTGATGGTTGCTCGAAAACACAATGCGCTTGCCGTCGGGATGAAAGAATGGCGCCCAGTTGGCTTTGCCCAAGGTGGTTACGCGACGCAGGTCGGAGCCGTCGACGTTGCAGACGTAGATTTCCATGTTCGTAGGGGCTACAAGGCCCTCCTTGAGAAGGGCTTTGTATTCGGCGATCTCGGACTCGGTTTTGGGACGCGAGGAGCGGAACACCAGCTTGGTGCCGTCGGGCGAGAAGAAGGCGCCGCCGTCGTAGCCAAGTTCAAACGTGATTTGGCGCACGTCGCTGCCGTCGATGTTCATGGTGTACAGCTCTAGGTCGCCAGAGCGGTCGCTGGTGAAGACGATTTTGTCGCCCTTGGGCGAAACCGTGGCTTCGGCGTCGTAGCCCGGACGTTGGACAAGGGGCTTGGGTTCCTTCGAGCCGCCTTCGTCGGTCGTGTAAATGTCGTAGCTGGGATAGATCGACCAAAGGTATTTCTTGTCGGCTCGCGGAGCTGGCTCCGGAGGGCATTCAGAGCCCCCTTCATGAGTGGAAGCATACAAGACGGTTTGGTTGTCGGGCATGTAGTAGGCACAGGTGGTGCGACCGCCACCCGTGCTAACCATCGACGGTAGGTAGATATTGTTGTTCGTAGCGGCCTGGATGGACATCACAAAGATCTGGTCGCACGACAAGCCCCACTTCTTGTTGTTGGATTGAAACGCAAGCTTGGTGCCATCGGGCGAGAAGTAGGCCTCGGCATTGTCGCCACCAAACGTAAGCTGACGGATGTTGGCTAGGTGTGGCTCTTGGGCGTAGACAACAACGGGGAGGGCTAGGACAAGCAGTGATAGAAGGTGGCGCATATGAACAGCGTATTGAGGTAGAAACCTCAAAAATACGGCCTACAAGCCGTACCTTTGCAGTTCTGTACCACACGTTAGGCTGGAATGAAGAGCATTGATACGTCGACGAAGGGCATCGACCTGTTGCGCGACCCTCGGCTGAATAAGGGCACGTCGTTTACTATCGAAGAGCGCCAAGAACTTGGCTTAGAGGGATTGTTGCCAGATGTGGTGTCGACACCTACCACACAGCTTCAGCGCGCCGAGTTGCACTTGATGAACTTGTCGTCCAACCTCGAGCGCTACCAGTACTTTAGCGATCTGCAAGAACGCAACGAGTCGCTGTTCTACCGTGTGTTGATGCACGATCCCGTGAAGCACCTTCCGATTGTGTACACGCCAACAGTAGGTACGGCCTGCCAAGAGTATGGGCGCTGGTATCGGCGTCCGAAAGGACTTTGGATTTCGCGCAATCATCGTGGGCGCATTGCCAGCGTGCTACGCAACTGGCCCGTTGCCGATGTGCGATTTATCGTGGTGACCGATGGCGAACGTATTCTTGGCTTAGGCGACTTGGGAGCTCAGGGAATGGGCATTCCCATTGGCAAGTTGGCCTTGTATACGGCCTGCGCCGGTGTGCCGCCACACTTAGCGCTGCCGATTACCCTTGATGTTGGCACCAACAACGAAGCGCTGTTGAATGATGAGTTTTACATTGGTGTGCGTGAGCGGCGCCTAAGCGGCGATGCCTACGATGAGTTTATCGAAGAATTCGTGTCGGCCGTCGAAGAAGTATTCCCCAATGCTTCGATTCAATGGGAAGACTTCGCAAACCAGAATGCAGCGCCTCTGTTAGAACGATACCGCCATCGCATTTGCAGTTTTAACGACGACATTCAGGGCACAGCCAGCGTAGGTGTTGCTGGTGTGCTTGCAGCCGTACGAATGCTCGGTACGCAACCAGCCGACCAGCGCATTCTGTTCTTTGGCGCAGGGTCTGCCGGTATTGGCATTGCCGACCTGTATGCCCTTGTGCTGGCGCAAGACGGACTGCCAATCGAAGAGGCACGGAAGCGATGTTTCTTGTTCGACAGTAAAGGCTTGGTGTGTGCATCGAGGTCGGACCTCACCGAATCGAAGAGCACCTATGCCCACGATGTTGCACCAGCCGAAACGCTTGTCGACGCCGTCCGCCAGCTTCGACCTACTGCCATCATTGGCACTAGCACCATTCCTGGTAGCTTCTCCGAAGACGTGGTTCGCGCTATGGCCGAATGCAACGACCGACCAATCATCTTCCCCTTCAGCAACCCAACGTCGAAGGCCGAGTGCTCGGCCCAACAGGCCTACGAATGGTCCGACGGCCGTGCCATCTTTGCCGCTGGCTCGCCCTTTGACCCTGTTGACTATAAGGGGCATCGATTCATACCGGGACAAGGGAATAACGTGCTCGTGTTCCCTGCGGTAGGATTGGCTGTATTCGCTGCACGACCGACAACGATTCCCGACGAGGCCTTTGCCGTGGCGGCACGGTCGTTAGCTGCTATGGTACAACCCGAGCACTTTACACAAGGCCTTGTGTATCCACCGCTGCGTACCATACGCGATACCGAGCTAAGCATTGCCGTCGACGTTGCCACGTGGTTTTGGCAGCAAGGCCTTGCACGCGAAGAACGCCCGAACGACATTGCGCACTTCGTGCGCGGTAAGGCGTGGATGCCGTAGCGCTGCGCGGACATTTGCATGGGACATTTGCATGGGACGCTGCGCGGGACATTTGCATGGGACATTGCATGATACGCTGCGCGGGACATTGCATGGGACATTGCATGGGACATTTGCATGGGACATTTGCATGGGACGCTTTAACTTGCAGATATAGTAGCGTACGGAATTGTCGATAATTGCGGGAGTTTTGTTGTGAATAATGTTGTTGCGACATTGGCGTGGGTGTTGTTGCCCCTGCTGTGGTTGGGAACGGTGCATCCGCTCTGCGGTCAAGACGCTGAACAGGCCGTCAAAGACAAGGTGCTGAAGGCTATCGAGTTAATGGACAAGGGGCAGTTAGATGAAAGCATCATGCTTCTAGAAGAGGCCTATCTGCTAGATCCAACCAGCTACCAGATTCCTTACGAAAAAGCGCTGGCAATGTACATGAAGAAGGACTACAAGGAGGCAATACGCATTTTCGAGTCCTTAACAAGTCATAAAGACGCTGATGCACAACTCTATCAAATGCTTGGCAATAGCTACAGTACGGCCGGCGAGGAGGCCAAGGCGCTTGATGCGTACGCTGCTGGGTTGAAGGTGTTCCCAGATGCTGGGCGCCTCTATCTAGAAACGGGTAACGTATATCTTTCCAAGAAGGACTACGAAAGTGCCATCAAGAATTACGAACGTGGCATTGCTGTCGATCCGATGTATCCATCGAACTATTACCGTCTGTCAAAAATTTTCTTGATGACGCCCGACGAAATTTGGGGAATGTTGTATGGCGAGATATTTATCAATCTCGAAATGGGCAGCAAGCGAACGGCGGAGATCAGCGAACTGCTCTTTAAGACCTATCAGAGTGAGATAAAAGTCTCGGCCAACAAGCGCTCAGTGAGTTTCTGTCAGAATTCGGTTCTACCCTTGTTGAATCTCAAGGATGCCGAGAAGCCAGTACTTCCGTTTTGTCTTGTCTATGAGCCACTTCTTGCTGTTGCTGTTGTTTCGGCCGACACCATCGAGCTGTCTACACTTAACGGCATTCGTACCCGATTCCTTGACGCATATTTCGACAAGAAGTTCAACGAGAGTCACCCCAACGTTCTCTTCGACTATCAGCGCAAGATTCAAGAAGCTGGTCATTTCGAGGCCTATAACCGCTGGCTTTTGTCTGCAGGTGACGAAGATGCCTTCTCTGAATGGGCCTCTGCGAATGCCTTGCAATGGCGTTTTTTCGTTTCGTGGTATAAAGAAAACCCGCTACTCCTAACGAAAGAGCGGATGTTTCTTAGGACACAGAACTAGAAGGCAGTTCGCGGCAGACGTCGATTCGTAACCAATGTATGTGTGGCTGCATCTCAAGTGCAACATCATTTTACTGAGAATGCGATGAAGACGATTGCCTTGATGCTGGTAGCTGTTATGCTGCCACTGCTGTTTCCAACGAATGCCACCGCCGATACAACACGTGCTGAACTAGAAGTGACTGCGAAAGCAGAGCGCGTTGTTATGGCTGACCGTGCAGAGTTCCGATTCACCGTTCGTGAGTTTGGATCTACGCTGAGCGAGGCCGTCCACGAGGCCACCAAGGCCACCGACGCAGTGGTTCAGCGATTACTTGCCTTAGGGATACCGAAGCACAAGGTAACGAACCAGTATTTCAAGAGCAACGAGAATGCAGGGAAGAAGGCCTTCCTGTCTTCGGCAAAGGACTACTTTGCAAGCATCGAAACGCGGGTTGTTGTTGACAGTGTCGACAAGCTTGCTCTAGTTGTTGGTGTGGTAAGCGATGCCAATGTTCATCATCTGAGCAACATCGACTTCACGCTTGAGAACAGGGGAGCTCTGATGCGCGAGGTGCGAAAAGAGGCAGCGCGAATCGCGCGAGAAAAGGCCGAAGACGTTATGGGCGAACTGCACGGGACACTCGGTCGTGTGCTGCATGTAAGCGAGACAACGGGAGATAGCTACAGTGGGGCTATGAGCAACGTCGTTATGGGGGGGTATCGACTCAACAAGGAGGCCACGGCTGTCGCATTGGACGACCATGCAGCTGCGCCTTTGTCGCTCAACGTACCCGAGATTACGCTGAGCGTTAGACTTGCCGTACGGTATGCGCTTACGGAGTAGTGCGCCCTCCCTCCAGCCAGTATGTTTTCATTGCCCCCTTACCCTTAACGTCAATGGTGCCACGCTCTGTTAGTGTGAAGTTGTGGTAAGGGGCACTGCGTAACGCGTCGGCAAATGCCTCGCTCACATGGATGCGGCCCGGCTCGCCGGTGCTTTCCATACGCGAAGCAACGTTCACGGTATCGCCCCACACGTCATACTGCAGTCGGTCCAAGCCCAGTACGCCGGCAACGACTGGACCGCAATGGAGTCCGATTCGGAACATCACACGCTCATTGGTATAAGGCCACGTGAAGAGGCTGTCCTTCATCGCGTGGGCAACATTCGCCATACGCTGTGCCTCGATCCTCCCTTCGGCACTATGGGCTTCGCTCGGCATGACGTTCGCTGTTCCCAATGCAGCGGCCATATACGAATCGCCGATAGTCTTTACCTTGAGCACGCCATGCTCTTGGATAATATTGTCGAACGATGTGAAAATCTGACGTAGCAGGGCGGTGAGTTCTTTCGGAGGCATGATCGTGGACTTCGAGGTAAAGCCCACGATGTCGAGGAAGAGGATGGAAGCGTCTTCAATCAGGTCGCCACTAACGTCATCACCTCGAAGCACTCGTTCCACGATGTGTTTGGGAAGTGTGCTATTCAGCACGGCACGTTCCTTTTCACGTTCTGCGCGTTCGGCTGCAATGGTACGCTCAGACTTCATCGTAGCGAGGCGGGTAGAAATGTCATTTCCACTATGTTGCTCTTTCAGCTCAAGGAAAAGCTCATTGTGCTTGATGTACTCGTCAAGGTCGCCACGAATCTTTGCCAGATCGCGAAGATCCTTGTGCATGTCAAACATAAGGTCGGATGCGCCGATCATTTCCGCTATCTGCTGCGCTCCTGTCATCAGCTCATGTGCACGATCGAGATCGCCTTCGGCTTGAGCAAGAAGGCCCTTTGCAGACTGGAACAGTGTTCTCGACCGTGGGTCTGTGGCTTGTTGCGTTCCCACTGATTGCACGACTTCACGAGCATGTTCAACATCACCGAGTTGCAGCGATGTTTGCACCAAGTTGGATGCTGTAAAAAAGAGCTCGTTGAGATTTCCGAGTTCGCGGTGCATCTTGAGAGCTATCAGCAAGTGCTCGCGAGCTTGTTCCAGTTCTTTCGTTGCCTTTAAGGCAACGGCCAGGTTCGCATGTGTACGTGCCACGCTACTGACGTTGCCCACGGCTTCGTGCAATGCAATCGCGCGCTGAAAATATCGTATGGCATTTGCGTAGTCGCCGATTCCAACATAAGCCGATGCTGCGTTGCCCACGTTGATCGCTATACCCCACTTGTTATCGATCCGTTCGTTGATGTCAAGCGCCCGAAGGACGTATTGCAACGACATAGGAAGATCGCCCATGCGATAGTAGACAACGCCGACGTTGCCAAGACTAGCAGCCACTGCCTCTTCATCATGTAAGCGCTCCTCGATCTCCAATCCACGCAGCATTTCGTGGATTGCTCGCTGATAGTCTCCACGATTGGCCCACAGAAGTCCCAGGTTGGCGTATGCCAACGACATGTTGATCTCGTGTCCTGTCTTTATCGCCAGATCAAGTGACAGCGAATACTCCACCTGTGCTTCGTCGAGCTGTCCAAGGTTGTTGAAGATCGAGCCCAGATTGTTATGAATACTGGTTAGGAGTATCTGATTTTGGGCCCGTGCGGCAAACTCCTGCGCTTTGCGGTACTCAGTGATCGCTTGGTAGTACTGCGACGCCTGGCCGGCTGCAAGCCCTCGTGCATTATGCGCGATCCCCAGTGCATTATCCGTTCCTAATGCACCAATCTCGTCAGCCAACTTGAGCAGCAGATCTCGATCCTTTTGTCGAAGCGCCTCTCTGATGTCTTCCCTTATCTCCTGTTCAGTTCTCACGCTCCCTCCAACCAATAGGTCATCATTGCCCCCTTACCCTTAACGTCAATGGTGCCACGCTCTGTTAGTGTGAAGTTGTGGTAAGGGGCACTGCGTAACGCGTCGGCAAATGCCTCGCTTACATGAATGCGGCCGGGTTCGCCAGTGCTTTCCATGCGCGAGGCAACGTTCACGGTATCGCCCCACACGTCGTACTGCAGGCGCTCGGTGCCGAGCACGCCGGCAATGACAGGGCCGCAATGAAGTCCGATGCGGAAGATCACGGGCTCGTTTGTGTGTGGCCATGTAAAGGGGCTTGACATCATCGCATGCGCAACGTTGGCAATGCGTTGGTAGAGGGCAAGGCGTGGCGGCTGTCCTGTGGCGTCGACGTCAAACGCAACGGCCATGTACGAATCGCCGATGGTCTTGATCTTCATCACATCATGTTGTTCGCATATCGCATCGAATGTTGTGAAGATGTCTTGCAGAAGTGCAACAACCACGCTGGCGTCAAGGGCACTGGAGTTTGTTGTGAAGCCGACAACATCTAAGAACAAGACGGAGGCGTTATCGAAGGAGTCGTTAACCACTTCGCCTCTTGCCACTCTATCGGCGATGTGTTTGGGGAGCGTGGAGTGGAGGACGGCCATGTGTTTCTCGTGCTCCTTGCGCTCTTCGGCCATGCGACGCTCTGCTTCCTGCCGGGCAACCTTCTGCGTGGCTTCCTTTCCATGAATTTCCGTAGTTATGCGCGTGTACTCGTTATTGTGTTTGATATAGCTGGGCAAATCATTCGTTTCTTGACACAAGTCTCGAAGCGACTTGTGCATCTCGGCTTGAGCGTATCGCAACTCGTGTTTTGTGGCGATATCCAATGCCGACTGAAGGTGTTGTTGCGCCGCTGTGATGTCGCCATCATGCAGCGAAAGTCGGGCGTGGTTGTCGGCCCGATGAATGGCAACGTCGGGTTCGTCGATGGACATACTGTCGAGAACATGTAGCCACCTACGCGCTTCATCAATGTTGTTGCCATCGAAAAAGGCGTCAATCATGTACGTGATGGAATGGGCCATGCCCTGACGGTTACCAACCAATACGTGATATTCATACGCTTTGTTAAGGTGCCTCAGTGCAACTTCGAACTCCGAGCGTTGTAGGTGGGCGTAGCCAAGATTGGAAGACAAGCTAGCAATCTCGTTGCCGTTGCCGATTTCTGTTTGGATATCAAGTGCCTGCTGCAGATAGTCTATAGCACGCTCTATGTCTCCCGAACCACCATACACTGTACCAATATTACCAAGCACTGTTGCTGCGCGCATTCGGTCTCCGATTGCATGGTGTAAGTCCAGCGAGCGCATCATATAGTCCAAAGCCTCCGGATAATTTCCCCACATGCTGAAGAGATTGCCAATATTGCCGAGTACCTGTGCTTGTCCATACAATGAGCTATTGTCTACGTGTATCTGGAGGGCGACATTGTTGAGTTCTAGTGCCTTTGCATAGTTGCCGGTACGGTTGTATACGGTAGCCATTCCACCCAACATGCGCGCCATGCCATCGCGATTGCCAACAGATGAATGCGAATCGTAAGCGCGCTGATAACTCTCCAGAGCCTCTGCGAATTGTCCTTGCAGAATGTACACGTTTCCAATGTTGCCAATCGCAGACGCCTCGCCGTTAACGTCGGCCAGTTGCTTTCGCAGCGCAACTTCCGCATTGTAGTGTTCATGCGCCGCTGGGTAGTTGCTATTCTGAATCGACAGCCAGCCATGACCGCAGTGGATCATGGCGGCGCTTTCGGGCGTTTTTATTGACGCTGCCTCGTCGATGAAACGCAGAACGGCGTCTACATCTCCGTGATTTATGGCGTCAACCATATCCGAGTGTATCTCGTCAACGCGCCTCACGCTCCCTCCAACCAATAGGTCATCATTGCCCCCTTACCCTTAACGTCAATGGTGCCACGCTCTGTTAGTGTGAAGTTGTGGTAAGGGGCACTGCGTAACGCGTCGGCAAATGCCTCGCTTACATGAATGCGGCCGGGTTCGCCAGTGCTTTCCATGCGCGAGGCAACGTTCACGGTATCGCCCCACACGTCGTACTGCAGGCGCTCGGTGCCGATAACGCCGGCGGTGACGGGGCCGCAGTGGATGCCTATGCGCACCTGTATGTCTGGGAATTGCTGCTGCATTACAATGATAAGCGCTATGGCGGTAGTAGCAGCAGCAAACACAGCCTCGCCTTCAAGCGCAGCCGCCATGTAGGAGTCGCCAATCGTCTTGATCTTGAGGAGGCCGTTAGTGGAGATGATGCCGTCGCAGGTTGTGAAGATCTTGCTTAGGAGCGCAACTACGTCGTTGGGACTCATTGCAGCGCTCATTGCTGTAAATCCAACTAAATCCATGAACATAATGGCACCATGTTCAATTGAATCGTTAACAGATTCACCCTGCAAGACGCGGTCGGCAACGCTCTTGGGTAGGGTGGAGTAGAGGAGTGTACGATGACGTTCGGTTTCGGCACGCTCACGTGCGATCGACTGCTCGGCTTCGCGAAGCGTAAGCCGCCTCGCCATCTCGGCGCCCCTTGTCTCGTTCGAAATCTGCTGCGCGGCATCTGAGTGCTTGATGAAGGTGGCGAAGTCCATAGTCTGCTTTGCAAGATCTCGTAGAACTTCGTGACACGTGATAGCAAGACCACGAATCTGATGTTGCTCTGCAAGATGTAGGGCCTTTTCTGCGTGGTTGTGACTATCGACGATGTTGCCTTCTAGACGCTGAAGTTTAGCGTGCGCAAGGTGTTGAAGAATACGAGCGGGTATGTCTTGAACACTTAGGTCGTCAAGTTCTACGAGACAAGAACGCGCTTGGCTCGTTTCACCGCTGTCGAACAGAGCGTGAACGAGATTACCGAGTCCAAGTGCAATAGCGTCTGCCCGCCCCAGTGCTCGTGCAATATCAAGTGCCTTCCCAAAGTTCGATATTGCGTCATCCCATTGTTGCTCTTCTGCAGCAAGGTCAGCAAGGTTCATCGTAACACTAGCCCGTGGCGCAAGTGGCCCATCGCCGCCAAGCAGGTCAAGTGCCCGCATAAAGTGAACACGTGCTCGTGCGCGGTCGCCCGAACGCTGGTACGAAAGGCCGAGGGCATTCTGGTGTTGTGCTTCGAGGAATGGCAGGTTGCGACCATGGAGTACAGCCAGGGCGCGCTCGCTCTGTTCGATAGCGCTTACGTAGTCACCGTTCGACGAGAAAATCTCGGAGATATGGCCTCGTACATCGACTTCGTCGATGGCACTTCCAAGACGTATGGCGTCATCCAGGGCGCGCATGAATCCGATATATGCCTCGTCGGCCAATCCACGAGCCATTAGTATCTCACTCACGATGGTGTCGCACTTGAGGCAGGATAAAGCATTGCCTACCGATGAAAATATATCTCTCGCAGAGCGCAGTTGTGACAAAGCGACATTGTCGTTGCCGCCATTGCGTTCAATGATACCGAGTAGAATTCTAGCACGCCCCTGTCCTTCAACGTCGTTCAATACTGTAAAGGCATCCAACGACTGCGTTGCATAGTCGCGAGCTTCATCAACGGCGCCGGTGGCAGCAGCAACCGACGCTAAGTTGCTCAGCAGCCGGGCGATGTCGCGTTGTTCGCCACGCTCTACGTGCAACGAAAGCGATTGTAGGTAGAGCTGCTTCGCTTCGGAATGCTGACCCGAAACGTGATGCACATTGGCCAAGTTGCCAATGATGACAGTTGTTAACCGATCTTCGCCAAGCCGCTGTGCCTGCGTAAGTGCTAGGTTGTATTGGTCTATCGAGGCGTCCATCTCGCCACGCAGGGAGTAAGCGACGCCACGTGCGAACATGGACAACAGCAAGCAACGATCGTCGTGATCGCAAGAATCAATCTCGTTGATGAGACGATCAAGCGACTCGACGTCGTCGTTGCGAACGGCGATGTCAACATCTGCCTTGATTTCAGAGAATGCTCGCGTCATGTCGAACACAAAAAGCCGTTACACAACATCGGCTATATCCAACCAATAGGTTTTCATCAGGCCCTTACCTTTGATTTCGATCTCTCCTCGAGGAGTAACGCCAGCGCCTAGGGCTACTGCAAATGCCTCGCTTACATGTACACGCCCTGGCTCGCCAGTGCTTTCCATGCGTGAAGCAACGTTCACGGTATCGCCCCACACGTCGTACTGCAGGCGCTCGGTGCCGAGCACGCCGGCAATGACAGGGCCGCAATGAAGTCCGATGCGGAAGATCACGGGCTCGTTTGTGTGTGGCCATGTAAAGGGGCTTGACATCATCGCATGCGCAACGTTGGCAATGCGTTGGTAGAGGGCAAGGCGTGGCGGCTGTCCTGTGGCGTCGACGTCAAACGCAACGGCCATGTACGAATCGCCGATGGTCTTGATCTTCATCACATCATGTTGTTCGCATATCGCATCGAATGTTGTGAAGATGTCTTGCAGAAGTGCAACAACCACGCTGGCGTCAAGGGCACTGGAGTTTGTTGTGAAGCCGACAACATCTAAGAACAAGACGGAGGCGTTATCGAAGGAGTCGTTAACCACTTCGCCTCTTGCCACTCTATCGGCGATGTGTTTGGGGAGCGTGGAGTGGAGGACGGCCATGTGTTTCGCAATTTCTCGTTCACGTGCATCGATCTCTCGTTGCTTCGCCTGCGTGGCAAGTTTTGTGGCGGTATCCTTGCCGTTGATCTCTTCGGTGATGCGGGTGAACTCGTTGTTGTGTTCGATGTATGCGGGAAAGTCGTTGCGTTTCTGAGCGAGGTTTCTGAGGGCATAGTGCATATTGGCGGACTGTTCACGCAGGCCGTGCGTGTCGGCATCGGACAGTGCACGCTTCAGTGTCATGACAGCACCATCTACGTCGCCGCTGCGCTCCTGCAGCATCGCACGCATGAGCTCGCTGTTGGACCGTACCTCAGGATCGTCGATATGCGCAGTGTCCATGTCCTGCAGGAGCACCAGTGCCTCTGCGTCGGATCCCATATCGACATAGGTACTTAGGATGTTTCCTTTGACGCGTGCCGTGCCGCTGCGATCACCGAGCTCTTCATGGACTGCCAGGGCGTGGTGATGGTATTCGAGCGCAGCGTGGTAGTTGCCGGTGTCTTTGTGCACGAGGCCGATGTTCCCGATGACGATGGCCATAGTGCCGCGTTCTCCAAGTTCTTCATGGAGTGCCAGGGCGCGGTGGTAGTACTCGAGCGCGGCTGGGTAGTCGAAGGTCTTGCGGTGTACGAGGCCGATGTTGCCGGTGACGATCGCTACGCCGCTCCGGTTGCCGAGCTCTTCATGGAGTGCCAAGGCGCGGTGGTAGTGTGCGAGCGCCTCGGGGTAGTCGTTTGTGCTGAGGTAGACGAGGCCGATGTTGCTTGTTACGCGTGCCACAGCGCTTACCTCGCCGAATTCTTCATGGAGTTCCAGAGCGCGGTGGTAAAATTCGAGCGCTTCGGGATAATCTCCCGTGCTGCGGTGTACGTTACCGATGTTGCCTATGACGCGCGCCACAGCGCTGCGCTCGCCGAGGTCGTGATGAAGTTCCAGGGCGTGTTGGTAGTGTTCGAGCGCAGTGGAGTAATCTCCGGTGCTGGCGTGCAGGCTACCGATGTTGCCCATGATGGCTGCTTGCCCGCTACGGCTTTCGAGTTCTTCATAGAGTGCCAAGGAGTGGTTGTAGTGCTCGAGCGCGGTGGGGAAGTCACCTCGAAGAAACAGAGCCCAGCCACGGTACTTACTAGACAAGGCCTCGGCCTGTGGTGTGGCCAGAGCATCAAGTTCTACTGCGCAACGCAGCATCTCTTCTGTGTCGTTCATACTGTGTGCATGATCAAGGTCGTCCTCGATTTCTTCAAAGGTTCTCATGTGGTGCTTTCCAACCAATAGGTTTTCATCAGCCCCTTGCCCTTGATTTCAATCTCGCCTCGGGGAGTCACTCCTTTGCCAAGGGCTGATGCAAATGCCTCGCTCACATGGATGCGGCCGGGTTCGCCAGTGCTTTCCATGCGCGAGGCAACGTTCACGGTATCGCCCCACACGTCGTACTGCAGGCGCTCGGTGCCGATAACGCCGGCGGTGACGGGGCCGCAGTGGATGCCTATGCGCACCTGAATTTCACCCACGTCTTGTATCCACGATGTGTCTCCCAGTTCAGGGGGCATCGATATTTCGAGCGCGTTGAGTGCCGCCAGCATTTCCATGGCGCACAGCGCTGCGCGCTGGGCGTGATCTTCCAGAACATCCGGCACGCCGGCAACGGCCATGTAGGAGTCGCCGACGGTTTTAATCTTGGTAACGCCGTGCCCCTTACAGACCTCGTCGAGCGTGGAGAATATCTGGCTTAATAAATGGACGACGTGGCCGGGGGGGATTTTGTCGGCAATGGTGGTAAATCCAACGATGTCCAGGAAGAGTACAGAAGCAGACGCATAGTGATCGTTCACCGTCTCGCCGCGCGCCACTCTGTTGGCGATATTCTTGGGGAGCGTTGAGTGCAGTACGGCCATATGCTGGGCATGTTCACGTTCACGAGCATCAATCTCGCGCTGTTTGGCTTGCATGGCCAGTCTGGTAGCCGTGTCTCTGCCGTTCACGTCTTCTGTAATGCGTTGATACTCGTTGTTGTGTTCGACGTAGTCGGCTAGGCTGTTTCGTTTGAGTGCAAGGTCTCGCAGTGCTTTGTGATAGTCAGCGGTTTCTGCTCGGGCACCGATGTTCTTTACGAGAGCTAATGCTCGATGGAGGTGCTCGCCGGCCGCTTCGAGGTCTCCTTCATACTCGGATAGTGTGGCACGATTGCGATGATACTCCGCACGGATGGTTGGATCATCAATTCCTGTAACATCTTGCTTCTCCAACAGGAGCGATGCTTCGTGGTGCCTGTTGAGTTTTAAGAGTGTGGTCGCAATATTGCTGTGAAGAACCGACGTAAATCCTCGGTTGCCGCCCTCTCCTCGCAACGCCAGCGCTCGGCGGTAGTGATCTAGCGCTACCTCGTAGTCGCCTGTGTTTTCGTGGACAACGCCAATGTTGCAGATGACTTCGGCCGAGCCTACATGGTCGTCGAGATCTTCATACATCGTTAGCGCTCGACGGTAATGATCAAGAGCGGCGGGATAGTCGCCAGTGCTATTGTACAGATTTCCAATCTTGCACGTAATGACTGCTACACGTCTGGGCTCGCCGAGCTCTTCATGCATAGCCATCGCACGATAGTGATGTTCTAGTGCTTCAGGATAGTTTCCGGTTCGGAAATAAACATCGCCAATATTGCCCACGGCGAGAGCTGCGCCGCTGCGATTGCCGATGTCTTGTAGTAGCTCTAACGAACGTCGGAAGTGCTCTAGGGCTAGGGGGTAGTCGCCGGAGCCCTCGTATACGACGCCAATATTGCCGATAACACGTGCCGCGGCATCACGATCGCCGATATCTTCACTTATCGAACGTGCACGATGAAAGTGTTCGAGAGCCGCTGGAAAGTCACCTATACTCCAATAGGCATTCCCCATGTTGGTTGTGACAAAGGCGACGCCACTACGGTCGCCCAGTTGCTCATAGATAGCCAAGGCACGGCGGAAATGCTCGAGTGCAAGGTCGTTGTTACCAGTGAGATTATAGAAGTTGCCAACATTACCTGTAAGGTTGGCAACGCCGCTGAGGTTTCCGAGTTCTTCGTGTAGTTTCAACGAGCGTTGGAGATGGTCGAGGCAGGCTTGGTAGTCGCCTGTAATGGCATGCACGTTGCCGATGTTTCCTAACGTTCGAGCCACGCCACTTCTGTCGCCAAGCTCTTCGTAAAGCGCAAGTGCTCGATTGTGGTACGAGAGCGCTCCGGGGTAGTCGCTCAAACTGTAGAGCACGCTACCGATTGCCCCGCTGGCATTTGCAATGTTGTTACGATCATCGGTTGATTCGTAGATACTCAGAGCGCGACGCACGTGGTCCAGGGCCTGCGAGAAGTTGCCACGGCAGTAGAGCGCCCAGCCGACAGCTCGGCCGGCAGCACCTTTGCTCTGTAGCGTCTCCAAACCGTCGAGTTCCTCTGCTAGCCGTAGCAAAGCGTCAGCATCACTGATTTCTATGGATGCTTTGATGTCGGCGTTGATGTCCTCGAACGTTCTCATGTTATGCACTCTAGCCGATAGGTCTTACTATGTCCATTGCCCTTGATCTCAATGTTGCCTCGAGGTGGTATGCCAGAACCAGGGGCTGTTGCAAGTGTCTTGTTAAATGCCCAGTGCGGCGCTTATACGATTGTGATCGGAGCGCCATACTGCATACACGAAACAAATGCATTAACCCTCGGGCACGAGTGGCTGACGCGAAGAGTACTGCCCCCCGGAGCCGGCCGATTCTAACCAGTAGGTCTGAACAACACCTTTGCCCTTCAGAACAGTGTCGCCTCGCAGAGTTACAGAAAATTCGCTTGAGGCTGATGACTGAAGCAACGCTTCGGCCATTGACTCGCTGATATGAATCCGACCAGGACTACTCGTTGTTTCTAGACGCGCCGCCACGTTAACGGCATCGCCCCAGAGATCGTATGCTATCAACATCCCCTGCATGACGCCAGCTACAACTGGACCGACGTGTAATCCCACTCTGAGCGAGAACTGCCCTGCCGAAGCATTCTTGAGGTCCAGGATTTCTAGGGCGCAGCGGGCAAGCCGAACAGCGTGATCGACTGTGTCGGACGACAATATCCCGCTAGAGGCCATGTAGGAGTCGCCAATCGTCTTGACGCGCTGGCACTCGTGGCGTTCGACGATTTGATCGATGGATTGGAACAAGGCTTCTAACTCATGAAGCACCGCGTCGGGCTGCAGACTCGCAGCAAACTCTGTAAATCCCACGATGTCTGCGAATAGGATGCCTACAGCGGGAATTCGTTCAGCAATTCGCGTCTCACCTGCCAAAAGTCTGTCGGCTATGAATGGCGGAAGAACACTGTGAAGAATCCGTCGCCGCTCCTCTTCACGCATCTTAAGTGCTTCACGTTCAGATGTAAGTGCAGAACGCACTCTGCTCAACTCTTGCGCCCGCTCTTTCTCATTGTTGTAGACTGCATCTTTTAGCTCGTTACAATCAAGTAGCACGCGATAGGCCTCTTGGTACTTAGCTAACTGATTCAACCGCTCGTGAAGCGAGCGTCCGATGCTCAGTGTAACTCGTGTAAAGGACGAGTCTTTCATCTGATCGAAGGCATGCTGAAGAATGTCAACCGACTTCATCCGTTCTCCGCAGTCCCAAAGAACTTCTGATATCATTCCATCAACGTCATGCGCTTCGGCGATGGCGCCGATGCTGATGTAGTGACTCCGAGCTGAGTTCAGTAGATCTAGCGCTTCATCGTGATGTCCTCGATGAACCTTTACAGCTGCAGAGCCGGTTAGAACCCTGCAGAGTCGTCGGCTAGGAAGCTTGTTGGAAATCTTACGAAGCAAATCATTGTAAACGTCTTCGGCAGCGTCGAACTGTTCCAGAGTCCTGTGGGCTAAAGCCTTGTTCAACAGAATCGAAATGCTTCTGCCTTCGTCGTCAGCAAGAAGGCCGCGACTAATAATCTCCTGGTAGATGTCGATGGCTTCTTGCTGCCGGCCAAGTCGTTGCGTTGCCGTTGCCACGTTAACCAGCAGCACATCGGCTCCACGAGTGTCGCCAGTTCGAACAAGAATCTCGTATGCACCTACGTAGCCGGCCAGAGCTTTAATCGGGTCGCCGTGCTCTAGGTAGAGTCCTGCCATTTCCGACTGCAGGTTCGCCCTGTCAATCGGCAGATCAAGTTCAACTGCTATGTCGTAGGCGACTTTGTACGAAGCCAGTGCCTCTACCATCATCCCAATGTTCTGATAGCACATGCCGAGACTCCAGTTAACGGCCATACTCATGTGGCGGTCAAGGTGCTGCAGCAAGCCCGTACACTGATGTAGCACGGAGATTGCCTGGTCCGATTTACCAACCGTCGTTAGTATCCTCCATTTGACCAGTGCACACAGAACAGTAATCGTCGTCGACTCACCACGATCAATCCTGCTTACTCTGCCGTCGGATAGGCATGAGTCATCGAGGTAATTGCGTGCTTCAAGTTCGATAATCAGGTGCGCAAGCTCAGCCAGATCTGGGTGTACGGCACCACCCCGCAGGTCGACCCCTGCAAGGCGTTCCGCAGCTGATAGGCCACCACGTGCTAAAACGGCTTCCGTCAGCGAGCGAACGTCTGGAACGACATCGTTCGAACCTTTCTCCGACGAGAGTTTTTCGGGTGATTCGGCAGACATTCGTATCATTGCATTGTTCTAGGGCAATATAACACCACTACAAGGATTGCGGCAGTGCCAACGAGATACCAAACAACAGAAAGTGCGAGTGTTAAGCGCGTCGCTATTACATCTAGCGGTCCTACTGGCGTTGCTGTGCCCACACCACTACCCGCCGGCACCAAGATTGTGGCCTATGCCGGTGCCACGGGAGTGAGTAATCCCGGATCGCATGGAATTCTTCCAGCTTACAGCATCTTTCTGGTTGCAGCGGGGCAAGGTACTCCTCCGTTCCCGTCACACAACTGTGGCTTTTACAGTGAACAGGCAATACCGATTCACACGATTGGTACAGTCGATTTCGAGTAGCGGTTGACGTTCGTACGTTTACAGAAACTCTATCTGTACACCTATCTTCAGCTAGCCGTCGCCAGTCCGATCGATTGTGAACCTAGAGTGTGTCGACCGTTCTCGATCCCCCTCCAACCAAAATGTTGTCATTGCCCCCTTGCCCTTCACGTCAATGGAGCCACGCTCTGTTAACGTGAAGTCGTGGTAAGGGGCATCGCTGATCACATCGGCACCTGCAGTGGCACCGGTCTCGAGTTCGAGTCGGGTAAGTGCAATAGCAAATGCCTCGCTAACATGGATTCTCCCGGGCTCGCCGGTGCTTTCCATGCGTGAGGCAACATTGACTGCATCACCCCAGAGATCGTATGCGAACTTCTGGGTGCCAATAACACCAGCTACAACACTGCCGCAGTGCAGGCCGATTCGCAGTTGGATTGGAGCATGCGGTTTCAATAAGCTAAAGTCCGAGATTCGTCGCGTCACGTCGATAGCAAAGTTGGCAACACGCAGAGCATGGTCTGGGCGAGGTTCTGGTACGCCACACACTGCCATATAGGCATCGCCAATGGTCTTGATTCTCTCGATTCCATGATGCGATGCCAGTCGGTCGAACTCTGTGAAAATCTGATTGAGTCCTTCAACAAGGGTCGTTGCTGATATTTGTGACGCGAGTGTTGTAAATCCGACAATGTCGGAGAAGAAAATGCTTACACTGTCCACCGATTCAGCAATGGTACTTTCGCCGTCGATCAGCCGGTCCGCAATGGTTACCGGCAGAATGTTGTGGAATATGCGTTCCTGCTCCTGAAAACGAGCCAGCTTGACCTGGCGGTCGCGTTCGGCTTCTTCTACCCTGCGGCGATGCTCCATCAGTTGGGCTTGATGTGTTGCTTCTGCCGATTGCACCTCTTTCTCAAGAGCATGGTGCCGTTTATAGGCGTCTGCAAACAGCTCCCATTCTCGAAGATGTTCGTACAGCTCAGAAAGGCATAATAGCACTTTGATATTGTTTGCTTTGGTGCCGAGCGCATTGTTTAGCGCTTCGGCTTCGAGAAGCAGCTGTTTGCCCTTATAAGGGTCAAAACCGTCAAACGACGTATTTGCATATACGCTGCCAGCGTTGCCCTTGAGAATAGCAATGATGTGCTGCTGGTCGATCTGAATTGCAATGTCTAACGCCATGAAATAGTATTCAAGGGCTTTGACATAGTCATGCCTACGCTCCATTACATTGCCAAGATTGACGAGGTTGATTGCCTGTCCGGTCTTGTCATCAAGCTCGGTCTCAATCCCTACGGCTTCTAGAAGGTACTTCTCGGCAGAATCATAGTCGTCGGCATCGTTATACGTGCAGCCAATATTACATAGCGACTTTGCTGTGCTGTGCCGGTCTCCTAACTCGGTACTGATTGTGAGCGAGGCATGTAAGTACTCAATAGATCGGTCGAAGTCCTTGATTTCACGGAAGAGGTTGCCAAGGTTCCCATACGTCTTCAGTAGACCATCCTTGTGATCAAGAAGAGTGTATTGTGCGATGGCGCTCTGAAAGTGCTGAATAGCTGCTGCAAAATTTCCAAGGTAGTAGTAGGCTAGCGCTATCTTACTAAACTGCATGGCAGTAAGTGTCGGGTCCTGTAAGTCCTGTGCAATTGCCAGCGCTTTGTTGTGGTGCTCCAGCGATACGAAGTAGTCTGCGCTGTAGAGGTACGAGTCGCCGATGTATGACATCGACCGTGCAAGGCCACTCATGTTGCCGGCCTGATCATAGAGCTGTAGAGACTCCTGAAAGGCAAGTCGCGCCGTTTCGTGATTGGCATGTGCCGAGTATGTCAGACCCAAGTTAGAATGCGCAGCTGCCCGCAATTCGATGTTAGGAGTGCGCTGCGCAAGTGCAAGTGCTTGTTCTGCAATTGCGAGGGCATCCGCAACAGCACCTTGCTTGGAACGCGCATGGCTAAGCGCTAGCAGGGTACGTGTATGTAGCTCATCACTTGATGTGCAATCCTGAGACAGCAGTAATTCACGAGCAAGATGCTCAATGGCCCGAGGGTCTCGCCCATTCGCTACGTGGGCTTCGAGTGATTCAACGCTGAAAAGCAACTCTTCGTTAGTCATGCACTCACAATAACGTTGGCGACGTTCGATTCGATGAAAAACTCTCGTTCCATCTTTAGGTGTTCAGTGCCCCTTTCAGTCTAGGTGCTGTGCTGAAAGGGGCACCGGTCATCAGGTTGCGTCAAAACTAGCATGGAGCAGGGAATCGTTGTGTGATGTTCCGAGACAGGAGCATCAATAGGACGATGCGATCGTTGATAGCTAGGCAGTGTGAACGGCTATCGCAACAACAGTGTGCTGCTTGTGTGCCCCGAATTCGTCCGTGCAACAAGCAGGTATGGTCCAGCCGATATGTTGCTGAAGGAGTAGCGTGACTGGTGAATTCCGGGCAAGATGCCGCCATCGAACATACGCTGAATGTGGGCGCCCGTGACGCTGTGCAAGTCGATGGTGACGTTGGCCTCGTTCGTGATGTGAAGTTCAATCGCAACTTCGTCGCCCGACATGGAAGCACGCAGAGAAGGATACATAGGTAACGATCCTCCTGCCTGTGACGGCTCTATGACCGAGGTTGATCGCGTGTTGGTGAGCAGTCTTGCCAAGATGTTGCTCCACGACTTGCTGCGATTGCCGTACGGAGCAAAGAGCCATACCTCGGCCGGATTGCTCTCTGACTGAACCGTGCTGATGTAGTCTGCCCATCGGCTGAAGTCGTCAACAGACTGAAACTCAACGGGTCCGTCGCCCGGGCGAACCACGTGTTCGGGCGAGAGGTTGAGCAGACTGTCGACAAGGCAAGCGGCAACCCCAGGACTCTCGGATGCACTAGAAAACAGGTAGGTGAGGACAGTTTGCTTCCTACCATCAATCACAATTGGTGCGATAGACGGGTAGGCAATGTTGCTGTTCGGGCGAGTGATAATGCGCGAGCCAGCAGTACGCCATGCGTTGCCACTGCGCTGTAAGGCAAGGTACATAATGCCAGCGTTTCCTGCGGGTCCGCGAATGCCAAACACGTAATGAAGCGTGTTGCCCAGCCATGCACCTCCTGCGCCACGTTGATCAAAACAGCTTAACACAACGGTTGATTGCGGTTGTGGCGAAAACCCTGGTGGTTGGAATGATGGTACCGGCGTGACTGCGGAGTTCACCTGTGTGTTGCCATCACGTATCGAGCCGCTAAACTCGTATAGTCGAATAGAGTTTGCTTCGTCGTTGCCAAAGCCATTGGATATCATCAGCATGGCGCTGCCACGGTCGGTATCTATGCGAATGGGAAAGAGTGCATACGGGTCGCCACTCAAATTGAGATACGACCTGAAATCGGACCCTGAAGGAACGGCACCCCGCAGCAGAGGGGCTTTGTTTAGCTGAAGCACTACAGACTGGCGATAGCTAAACGAATCATCGAACAGATTCGCAGAAAGAAACACGTCGCTTGACGTAATGGCGACTGCCGGAAAATCAAACCACGTACGAGAGGAAAGTGGAGGTGAGAATGCGGGCTGCACTTGGTACAGTGTCCACACACCGAGAGGATCTTCGGTATTCGAAACTGCGATAATGATCTGCGATGTCGAAGACCTGCCCTCGCACGTCATTGCAGTTACGATGAAGCGCTGTGACTCGCGGTCGAATACAACCCGGGGATCGCAAAAGAAGCGACTGAGGATTTGGCCGTTGACGGCATTCGAAAGAAATCCATCGAGACCTCTGCGAAACAGCACCGTTCCAGTCGTGTCAACGACGAAGATCTGGCTATTAATAGCACAAACGATTACTCCACCCGATCCCATCGCCATCGCATTGTCAGAAGGATTGATCGTACTGGTTGCTATGTCGATTGACGCCATAGTTGACAGTCGCTGTGGACCGTTCGTTGGAATCTGTTGTGCAACGTCTGCATGCGTTGTATGCTCGGCGCTCCACGTGGCAAAACGAGAGCGAAGACTGGATGGTTGCTCGTGCGAAAACGGAAGGAGCGTGGGCTCGTCATGGAAGATCCTGCCATGGTCAATCATCGGTACGGTCCCCAATCGCATGAGACGGAACGTATCATCGGCCATGATGGATTGCGTAACGAGGAGCAGTGCAGCTAGCTGGAAAACATACTTGATGCGATAACGAAACCACGATGTGTGCATAGAACATGATGAAGTGAGGGAGTCTGTCGAACGAACGGAGCAGATGTGGGTTGTTGGAGTGATTCTTCGACTGGTAATAGTGAGCCCGAGCGTGCACGGTGTATCGTTGCTGCGCTCGAAGGCCCTTAAACGAGCGTTCATGTACTCTCGATCCAGCCGACCTGTCGCCTCCACTGTAGTTCGCGTTCGTTGAACGACTCCCACTCGCCACGCGTTGGCGTTGGAGCATTTGCGAACGTAGCCAGATGTTCGCTGCTGGAGCTAAGGTTCATCATGTGCCGACGCGCGTCAAGTTCGTCGGGAGCCTCGACTTCGTAGAGTTCAGGGCCATCAGGAGTAATGCGTATCTGCGTCCCAAAGATCTGGGGCTTCCCTTCAAACACGAGAATTCGATCGACCATATAGGCGTACTGCCAAGACGGTATCAGCCCTGATGTTGATGCCTTGTGAATAAGCTCGCAGCACCTACGCATGAAGCTGGGATCTCCGATAGCATGCTGTGCCATTAGCCAAGCTGCATACGCACCATCATCTCCAACGAGGTCGACCGTAGGCCATCCATGCTGGTCGATAATGTCGAGCAAAATGCTTGCATTCTTGCGGTGTACAAGCTCCATATCTGAGTGGTAACCGCCATGCAACAGGCCTTGCGCTTCAAGGCGTTGTCGCATATCTTCGTCGCGCTGGATGCCGGTCAGCAGCTGTAATCGTATGGTTGCCTTAAGCTCTGAAGTCATGAATGAATGGGGCTAGGTCTGCCTACTCCCGCAGGCATCTGGTAAACAGCAAGATAGCACGTCCACTAAGAAGTGCGATTCTCCTGTCAACCCTAGCTATCTTGCTAATTGCCTAGCATATTTCACAACCAAACCGCTCCGAAAACGATGTTCTTCTTACATGCCCTTGTATTCGCTATCCTTGCCACGTTTAGTGTAAGGGGCAACGACGTCGTTGAGAGACTTGGTGTTCCAGGGCCTCTGAGATATAGCGCAACGTCGTTCGAGCTGAAGTGGACGCATAAGCCGGCCAACAACTGTTACGTTCAGGAATATGTTCCGCCCGGAGAAAGCCTTGATGAGTACTTAGTTCGCTAGGCAGTGTTCGGGAGGAGCGCATCAAGGAGATGATTGGCGTGACGTTGCCACCGATCTCAATCGCAAAGTAGATGCTTCGTTAGCAAGGATTACGAACACTGGCGCCAGCTTAGTAAAGCGCGGTCGTTCACGAACGACTCGAGAACGCGACACGTCTTGATCTGACATATCACAATGAAACCGCTGGCGAGCCGTGGATGGCCGCTGAGTACATCGGGAGGGTGGATGCTTAGAAAATATTGGCTCGAGATCGTAGCTGGCGTCAGCATGCTGGCATGTATCGGTGGCTGTGGCAGTTCCTGGCCTTACCTTGGATGGCAAAACAATGCCGGTAATCATCGAGTATACGTACCGTAGCAAGATTGTCGTGAACGATGTGGCACCCGCTGCGTTCTACCCCAGGTTCTTAGTGAATATTGCACTAAAGTCGTACAAAGGGGGCCGCGTTGTCCAGGGCGATACTACGTCTGTCACTGGCAATCTTGGATTCGACCAAGGGGGGATTGGGCTTGGCCAGCGTGTCGGAGTTCTCACATACCGTCGCGAACGTTTTGCCCCGCCAAGTGGTTGGAATTCTTCTAACTCGTTGTTCTCGCATGTTGTTGCCATCGGGGTTGACCCCGGGACCAGCGCTACGCCGTTGCCCGTCGAGGTCTTCATGAATATTCATCATGTGCCCAAAGCCCCTTAAACGAAAATCATGAGCCTGCCTAGATGGATTGTAGCGCTGTATTTGGTGCTAATCGTAAGCGCGTGTGCGGGTTCTGCCGAGGAAAGGGCGGCCGTACACAGTAACAACCCTGTTGTAGAAGTAGGTGAGTTCGTACGTGAGGTAGGCAATAACGTCATGGTCGTGTTTCAGGATCGACGCAACAACCTCTGGATGGGCAGTTGGACGAATGGACTTTACGTCTTTGATGGTGATAGCATACGCCACATCACAGAGAAGCACGGATTGTCGAGCAATCGTATCGAAGAAATCAAGGAAGACTCGGCTGGTACGGTGTTTGTAAATACATCGAAGGGTCTCCATCGGGTGGTGAATGGTAGGCTTGAACTGTTAACACCCGATACGTTTGGTGTTGGAGTGTGGCGCTTACAGTCGCAAGATCTGTGGTTCAAACACGGAGGCCGCGAAGGACACCTGCTTCGATATGACGGCAAGACCCTGTATTCGCTGCGGTTGCCACGTGCGGGGCTACCTGCGGACCTCGTGAAGAAGCACTGGGTTGCTGCAGACCCTTACGGAGTGTACACCATCTACAAGGACTCGCGTAATTGCTGGTGGTTTGGAACCGCTTGCCTAGGCGTGTGCCGGCTGGACAGCACAGGAGTTTGGTGGATTCATGAACCTGATTTGACGGAACTGCACGATGGTCCCGCGAATGGAATTCGTTCAATCGTTGAAGACCGTAATGGTAAGTTCTGGTTTACTACAGAGTTCATCTATTCTATACCATCAAGTCCAGATCAAACCAATGCACACTCGAATGTCGTGCAAACGCTCACGCAGCCAAGGCACAGCTACGCCAAGGAAAGGGGCATCGGCCCACTACGAGGTACGTCGCATCCGCAGACAGTTGAATACCTGTCGTCGGCACGTGGGCCCGACGGTTCACTCTGGTTTGCAACGTATCGTGATGGCGTGTTTCGCTACGACGGAACGTCGGTGAAGCGATACCCGATACAGTGGAATGGCCAGGACGTCAGCGCCTGCTGCGTTTACATCAACCGTCAAGGAGTGCCACTGGTTGGCACGGATGAGCATGGTATCTACCAGCTCAAAGACGGCGTGTTTCAGCGAATTCTCACGTTGTGACGGGGCATAGTAGCGTCAGTTCCATCATGGTCTGTTCTCACAGTTAGAATGCGAGGCAGCGCTTGAATGTAGTGATTGATGCATGGAAACCGTAGGGCGATTATACGAGAACACCACCGCGGTCATTCTACCATCGTAGCAATAAAGCAGGTCTCGCTGTTAAACGCAAACGATCGTGACAGATCGAGCAACGAGAGATCGCCAATTCGGTAGGAGCCCGAGCTTGTTCTGTGGTCGACGTGAACATCGCTGAACGGAAGTTCGTTGAGGAGTTCTTTAGGGCCGCGAACAAAGACTCGGACAGGGTTCCCGATATTGAATACTGGTGCGTCTGCCTGCTGGAGTTTCTTGTACTCGTAGCGATACGAATACCGAAGAGCCGAAATGTCGCTCAGCACCGCCGAGGCAGTTGGATGAGCGCCTGCCCCCTTGCCTACGAGAAGCTGGTCGTCGGAGAACGCACCATGAAGGCGAATTGCATTCATCTCGTTGTTGATGTTCGCCAGTGAATCCGAGTTTGGTATCAATGCAGGAAGGACGGATGCAGAAAAACCGTTGCCGTGCAAGAGAACACGGCTAAGGAGCTTTACGGTGCATCCCAACGACCGTGCTGCTGCAATGTCGAACGGTGTTATGTGGCTAATGCCGCGCCGGACAATCTGGCGGGGATCGAGAACGGAGCCCATGCTGTGGGCGGCAATGATGAGAGTCTTGTACGTAGCATCCCAACCGTCAACGTCAAGCGAAGGATTGCTCTCGGCAAAGCCCTTTGCCTGTGCCTCTGCGAGTGCGTGGGCGTATCCACGCTCCGGATTCTCCATCAACTGCGTAAAGATGTAGTTCGTGGTTCCATTTACGATTCCCTCGACACCGCTTAGAAGGTCGTTGTCGTAGTACTCTTCGAGATTGCGAATAATCGGAATCGAGCCACCCGTTGAGGCCTCGTATAGCAGAGGTATTCCAGTGGAGGTTTGAAGATCAAGCAACTCGCGAAATCGGGTAGCCACCATCTTCTTGTTGGCCGTTACTACGGCCTTGCCTTGCCGCATCGCCTTGGATACGATGTCAAAGGCCGCATCGGCATCGTCAATCAGCTCGACAACGACATTGATCTCTGGGTCGTTCAGAATGTCGTCTTTGTCGTACGTGAAGTAATCCTGAGAAAGTGGTCGTGATTTCTTGCGGTCTTTAACGCAGATGCGTGCTATCGACGAGCGAAGTCCATTGGTGCGGTGCAGTACATCCCAAAGGCCCTGGCCAACGCAGCCAAAGCCAAATAGTCCTAGGTTGAGGTTCATAGTTGAGGTGTCGAAATATTACGAGATTGATGTTAGAGGCCGCGTTAATAATTGTCGTTTGAGAACTGCGGCAAGCTGTTCTTGATCTGCAAGGAAGGCATCGTGTCCAACGGTGCTTTGCATCTCGCAGTAGTCTGCGTCGGACACGTGTTTCGCTATGCGCCGTTGCTCGAAGTTGGGCATGAGTACGTCTTGGTCGATACCCACAACGATGGTCCGCGCTGTAATCCGTTCTAGTGCTCGTGCAACGCCACCCATTGAACGGCCGACGTTGTGACTATCCATGGTTTTCGTTAGCATGTAATACGTCATTGGATCGAAGCGGGCGGTGAGCTTTTCTCCTTGATAACGCTGATACGAGTCGGCCGAAAACGCAGCAATGTGATCATCTGCAACAGGTTGTTTGCCTTCATAGTCGTGATAGGTACGATAGGAGATCATTCCCATAGCGCGAGCAGCTGCAAGGCCCCGATGGCCAGCATTTGGCTCTTCTGTTCCAAACGTCACATCGGCTTCAATGGCCATTCTCTGTGCTGCTCGTATTGCTATACCCCATGCGGATGCCTTGGCATTGGCGGCTATGCAAACGAGATTGGCGAATCGCTGTGGGCGAAGCACATTCCACATAAGTGCGATTTGTCCACCCATGCTACCTCCGATAACTGTCGTGACCATGCCTATGTTCAGTTTGTCGAGGAGTTCTTCATAGATGTTGGCTACGTCTTGCGTTGTTAGTACAAGGGTCTTCGTTGCCAGTTCTTCGAAACGTATGCGCGGGCAAAGCACGACGTTCGTTGTTGTATCAATGACGCAACCGGGCCCAACAATACCAGACCACCACTCGACTGCATTGGTAGTGCCTGTAAGGGCTGGAATAACAACGGCAACACCGTCGCGCTGTGCGTTGTCGGTGCCCCATGTCATATAGTCGATGACGACTGAATTGAGGACCGTGCCAGACTCGAGTTTGACGTTATCGATGGATACTGTGTGATGCTTGGACATAGGCAGCTACAGGGGGGCAAAAAAGAAAAGCGCCGGTTACTGGGGAGTAAGCGGCGCTGTAGATGGCATGTATGTATGACAATCCTACCGGCGCAACGCTCCGTGACACATCATGCACATCATCATGCTATGGCGGGTAGAATTCATGGCCGCAAAGATACACAGAATGGTAGAATGTCAGCGTGGTGCATGCGTAACGTTGGTGTGAAGCAGGCACAGAACATGAGCGTTGCGATCTTTGCACTACCATGAATCACACCGATACCGTACGTACGCAGACACCTCGCACCAGTCAGCGAGAGCACAGCACACCCATCTTTCCCACTTCGTCGTTTGTGTTCGACGATGCCGAACACATGCGGGCAATGTTTGCCGACGAACAAGAGGGCAACATCTACTCCAGATTTACCAATCCTACCGTAGCAGAGTTTGTCCAGAAAGTCGCGGCTATGGAAGGGGCAGCGGCTGGTGTTGCAACAACAACTGGCATGGCCGCCGGCTTTGCTAGCATTATGGCTTTGCTGCGCAGTGGCGACCACATTGTTAGCTCGCGGGCTTTGTTTGGTAGTACCGTCGCCTTGCTTAATCAGTATCTGCCAAGGTGGGGGATTACGTGCACGTATGTGGACATTGCCGACATTGACCAATGGACGAATGCTATCCAGCCAAACACAAAGATGCTGCTTGTGGAGACGCCTTCGAATCCTGGTTTAGATCTGGCCGATCTTGCGGCACTTGGGGCACTGGCTAACAGTCGTGGGCTGATCTTGAATGTCGACAACACCTTTGCCACGCCCATGCTCCAGCGTCCCCTAGATCTGGGGGCCCACTTAGTTTGGCACAGTGCTACCAAGTGGTTCGACGGCCAAGGTCGAACCATGGGTGGCGTTGTCGTCGGACAAGAAGATCTCATCAAGCAAGTGTATCAGTACTGTCGTAACACGGGCCCATCGCTCTCTCCCTTCAATGCCTGGGTACTTAGCAAGAGTTTGGAAACGCTTCATGTGCGCATGGAGAGGCACTCTGTACATGCGCTTACACTGGCTACGGCAATCGAAGCCCATTCGGCAGTCGAGTTCGTGAGATATCCGTTTCTGCCGTCTCATCATCAATACGATCTTGCAAGGCAGCAGATGTCGGCAGGCGGTGGTATCGTTGCCATGTGCGTGCGGGGCGGATACGATGCTGCGACGCAGTTCATGGACAAACTAACGTTGTTTACGATTACGGCTAACGTTGGCGACACAAGAAGTATCGTAACGCATCCGGCGTCATCGACGCATGCAAAGCTCACCGAGGCCGACAGGCAGGCAGTGGGAATATCGCAGGGTTTAGTGCGGCTTAGCGTAGGGCTGGAGAATGTTGAAGACTTGGTGCGCGATGTGATGCAAGCGCTTGGGTAGTGGCGATCTATGGTTCGATCTACCGAAGATTGGGCGGCCTAGAAGTCAAGCCGAAGATTACGAGTCCACTAACTCAGGAAAATATGGCGCCTTACTCAGGAAAATGTGGCGCACTCCCCCCTCATCCCACCCACACCAGCGCTTCGGGTGGTAAGGGGCAACCGGCTGAGTGGGCTACGCCCAGAACCTCGCGGAGCGAGGCTATAACTGCGTCGAGAATCATTGCCTCGAGTGCTGCACAATTGTCCGCCTTTTGTGCCTCGGCAAGGGCATCAATGTAGTGGGATCGATGCTCGTTGCGAATGACAGCCATCGGATAACCGGAACGGATGAGGGCTAGATTGAGAAGGAGTCTGCCAACACGGCCGTTACCGTCCCTAAACGGATGAATGGTAACAAATCGAAGGTGCGCTTCGCTAGCCCACAATATCGGGTGAAGATCTGTTGCGCTATTCCACCACGCAACGTAGTCTTGCATGAGCGATGGTACGTGCAGGGAGTCAGGATATCGATATTCGGTACCTGCAGCCATCACATTCAGGGTTCGGTATGCCCCGCCATCGGCAGGCTCTTGTCCCCTCATAACAAGGCTGTGCAGCTCGCGAATACTGCGCTCACTGATTGCTTCTGAGTTGTTGGCCAAACTCATGACAAACTCCAAGGCATCGCGATGGCCAACAACCTCTAAATGCTCTCGCAGCGAATGACCTGCAATGGTCATGCCTTTTTCAAGCACTATCTGCGTTTCACTCTGCGACAGGGTGTTCCCCTCGATTGCTGTTGAGTGGTGCGTAAGGCGAACACTAAACCGCTCGTGGAGTTCGCGAAGCACAAGGGCTGGCAATGGACGACAATCGTCCAGCCAGCCCTTGGCTGTTGTTGCTTGGATAAGACGTGATTGAACGTCCATCGGAGTGTTACCTGCCGGCAATCAGATTCAACGCACTGCCGGCACGGAACCAGCCAAGTTGTTGCGCATTGAACGAATGCTTGAGCGTGATAACGTCCTGCGTGCCGTCGGCATGGTCCACCGTTACGTCGATGGTCTGCCCCGGAGTTAGCCGTTCGATGTCGATGCTTATGCGGTCGTCTTCCCGAATCTTGTCGTAGTCGGCCGGATTGGCAAACGTCAGTGGCAGCATGCCTTGCTTCTTGAGGTTGGTTTCGTGAATGCGCGCAAAGCTTTTAACGATGATGGCCTTGCCGCCCAAGAAGCGTGGTTCCATGGCTGCATGCTCGCGCGAGCTGCCCTCGCCATAGTTTTCGTCGCCAACCACTACCCAAGAAATGCCACGCGCCTTGTAGTCGCGGGCCGTAGCCGGTACTTCGGCATAATCACCTGTAAACGTGTTCTTGATGGTGTTAGCCATGTCGTTTACGTAGTTGATGGCGCCAATGAACATGTTGTTCGAAATGTTGTCCAAATGTCCACGGAATCGCAGCCATGGTCCAGCCATGCTGATGTGGTCCGTCGTACACTTGCCTTTCACCTTTAGCAACAACGGCATCTTGATGTACTCTTCGGCCTTTGGAGCTGCAAACGGCTCGAGTGCCTGCAGGCGGTTGCTCGATGGGTCGATGGCAACAGCAACTGCCGAACCGTCCTCGGCTGGAGCAATAAACCCATCGGCATCGGGCACAAATCCGCCATCGGGCAACTCGCTGCCAACAGGTGGTTGCAAGAGCACACCGTCGATGGGCTCCTTCACAAAGTTGTGCGTCAGCTTGCCCGCCAAAACAAAACCGGCAACGGTTTCGGGTGATGCAACAAAGGCGTGTGTTTCTTTAATGCCATCATTGCGACCGGTGAAGTTCCGGTTGAACGAAGTGATAATGGAGTTTTTGTCGCCTGCCTGAACATCATGGCGCTTCCACTGTCCAATACATGGTCCGCATGCATTGGCCAATACCTGACCACCAATGGCTTCGAGTTTGGCAAGAATACCATCGCGCTCGATGGTTGCGCGCACTTGTTCGGAGCCCGGCGTAATGGTGAATTCGCTCTTGGCTTTTAGTCCACGTGCTGCGGCTTGTTCGGCAATGGCGGCAACACGACTCATGTCTTCGTACGACGAGTTCGTACACGAGCCAATAAGCCCTACGCGCAGCTCCTCAGGCCAGTTGTTGTCCTTTACGGCCTGAACAAATTCACCCAATTCCATTGCACGGTCGGGCGTGAACGGACCGTTGATATGTGGCTCTAGTGCGTTCAAGTCGATGTGAATCACTTGGTCGTAATACGCCTCAGGGTTTGTCTCGACTTCGGCATCGGCCCGCAGGTGTTCGGCTACGCCGTTCGCTAGGTCGGCAACGTCGTTACGATCGGTCGAGCGCAAGTAACGCTCCATCGACGCATCGTAGGGGAAGATCGACGTAGTTGCGCCAATTTCCGCTCCCATATTGCAAATCGTACCCTTGCCCGTGGCCGAGAACGACGCAGTGCCTTCGCCAAAGTACTCCACGATAGCACCTGTGCCACCCTTCACCGTAAGGATGCCGGCAAGCTTCAGGATTACATCCTTGGGCGACGTCCAACCATTCATAGTGCCTGTAAGCTTAACGCCAATAAGTTTTGGCATTTGCAATTCCCACGGCATGCCAGCCATAACGTCTACGGCATCGGCGCCGCCAACACCAATGGCTACCATGCCAAGACCGCCTGCGTTGGGCGTGTGCGAGTCGGTGCCAATCATCATGCCGCCGGGGAAGGCGTAGTTTTCCAACACAACTTGGTGAATGATGCCTGCACCTGGTTTCCAGAAGCCAATGCCGTACTTCTTGGAAACGGATGCCAAGAAGTCGAAGACTTCTTTGTTTTCTGTCAACGACGTCGATAAGTCTTGCGATGCCCCATGCTCAGCACGGATAAGGTGATCGCAGTGGACGGTAGAGGGTACGGCTACCTGTGGGATGCCGGCGCTCATAAATTGCAACAGGGCCATCTGTGCTGTGGCATCCTGCATTGCTACGCGGTCGGGGTTAAAATCTACATAGGCCTTGCCGCGCTCATGTGCTGTAGCTGGCATCTCGGTCATGTGCGAATACAGCACCTTTTCGGCAAGGGTTAAGGGGCGCTGCAGAACGCTGCGCGCAGCATCAATGCGGCTTGCAAGGTTGCTATATGCCTTGCGAATCATGGAAAGATCTTGTGTCATAGTAGTATTAGCGAATATGTTTGAAATATCGAACGTGGGGTAGTTTCATAAAGTCGGCGTCTTGCGTCAATAAATCGGCGTTATGTGCAAGAGTGGTAGCATAAATAATTGCATCGGCTGTGGATAACATGTGCGTACGGCTAATCATGGCCGCTTCGCGCGCGCGGCTGGCGGAGAGCTCGTCGAGCGTAAACATCTGCATGCTCATCGTCACAGCAAGGGCTTCTTTTACAGACACAATGCGCTCGATGGATCGGTACACTTCGAACACACAAATAGACGGAACGATGATGTGGTTGGGAGAAGCCGCAAGCGCCTTGGCATAGTGCGAGGCGTTTGGGCCGTCAAGCGTGTATTCAATCCACGCCGATGAATCGAGCACGATAGCGCGGTGGCTCATGGATCGAATTTCTCCTTGTCGCGAATCAGGCGAATGTCGTAGTCTTTTAGATAGCCCCGAAGCTCGCCTACGGACAAGACCGGAACGAGTACCAGCATACCTTCGTGAATCATCCACTGCATTTGTTGGCCTGGCTTGATGTTAAACACATCGCGCACCTCTTGCGAGATAACCACTTGATACTTGGGCGAAACCGTGACCGTAGATTTCATGGACTTCTCCTCTTGCGCGTCGTTGCTCTGTGCGAGGTGTTGGCGTCCTTCTCACGCTCTATACGAACGTCGTGGCCCTTAAGCATGCCAAACGCTTCGTCGGGCTCCAGAACAGGAACCAGGATAAACGAACCTCTCCAGTCCATAAACGCCAGACGCTGGCCGGGTTTGATCTTCAATGCCTGGCGAACCTCCAGTGGAATGACAATCTGATATGCTGGTGAAACGGTTACAGAGGTGCTCATGATTGTTAGAGGCGTTGCAACGTGTCGTAAACCAAGCATCGAACGAACATCGTTGAACGCTATTGCTATCGATACAAATATCGTAAAACTGAGTGAAAAAGCTACAACGCTGGCAACGTTACCGTAAAGCGAGCCCCCTTGCCAGCTGTTGATTCCAGCTCGATGGTGCCCTTAAGGGCGTTCACGTAGTTCTTGGTGATGCTAAGGCCCAGGCCAGTAGAGAGCTCGCCACCGGTTGGCTTTGCGCTGTGCGGCGTAAACGAAGCGTACAGGTGTTGTTTGTCGTCGTCGGTGAAGCCAGGACCAGAGTCTGCAACAGTAAGGCAGATACCTCCGTTGATGGTCTGCAGGGTAACGGTAACGGTTCCACCTTGAGGGGTGAACTTCACGGCATTCGACACAAGGTGTTCGGCTATGGTTTGTACGCCACGTGGATCGGTATGGCACATAGCGATGGAACCGGTTCGCTCGTAGGTCAAGGTGATGTTCTTGGCCCGAGCACGTTCTTGATAGTCCATGGCAACAATTTGCACGACCATGCTGGGGTCAAGGTGGGTTGGAAAGACAGAGATGCCGGTATTCTCGATGGCATTCAGGTGAAGTAGGTTATCGAGTACGGCCTTCACATGTGATGCGCTTGTTGCGATGTTGTGCAGGTGGGTAATGGCTTCGCTCGCTGCAAGTTTGTCGCCACGTTTGATGCCATGGGCCGCCGTTTTGAGGATATCGGCAATGGGATGCTGAAGGTCTTCGCCGGCAAGGGCCAGCACGCGAGCTTTGTCTTTGTTGAGCTTCGTGATAATCTTGTTCTGCTCTACTATCGATCGGTTGGAGTCTTCGAGTTCCGAACTCTTGCGTTGTAGCTCGGACGTACGCAGCTTGACCGTGGCCTCGAGCTCTTCGTTGTAGCGGGCAAGATGCTCCATCAGGCGAACGTTATCCCTGCGCAGGCGGAACATCTCGACGGCAGCGTCGAGAACCATCTTCAGGTCTTGCTGCTCCCATGGTTTGGTGACGTATCGATACACTTGGCCGCGATTGATGGCATCGATGATGGCCTCGATGTCGGCGAACCCTGTAAGAACCATGCGGATTGGGTCGGGATGTCGCTGACGAATACGCTCAAGAAATTCGACGCCTGTGACGTCGGGCATGCGCTGGTCGGTGACGACCACTTCAATGGGGTGCTCGCCGAGCAATGCCTCGCCTGCAGCAGCGTTGATTGCAGTATGCACCACGAAGTCGCGACGAAACGAAGCACGAAAGGCCGTAAGGTTGTGTTCTTCGTCGTCGACGTACAGGATATGAGCGAGATCGGTTGACATGTTGCGTGGTTGTGTTAGTGTGTTCGTGGACTCGCCGAATGAACGATGGGAAGTTGAATGGTAAAAACGGCACCGTTGTTATTCGACGCTTCGATGCGCCCGTGGTGGCGATCAATAATGCCGTAGCTGATGGAAAGACCGAGGCCCGTACCCTTGCCTACATCCTTCGTGGTGAAAAAGGGCTCGAACAATCGTTCGCGTACATGTTCTGGAATGCCTGGGCCGTTGTCGGCAATCCGAATGGTAACGCAGCCCTGAGGCTGCGCCATCGTCGAAACCGAAATCGCGGGCGACGTCACGTGCTCGACGGCGTCGATAGCATTCGAGATGACATTCATGAACACTTGGTTTATCTCTCCAGGGCGACACTCAACGAGTGGCAGTGGCTGAAGGTCGAGTTGAAGGTCGACACCAGATGAAAGCCGAGAGCGCAGAATGGTGAGGGTGCTTTGAATGCCTTCGATGAGGTCGACATTTTTCATTGCCCCTTCGTCGAGGCGTGAAAAAATGCGAAGACTGCGAACAATCTCTGCGGTTCGTCGGGCTCCGTTTTCGATTCCCGCCAAGAGGGCGGCAATCTCCGTGCGTAACTCTTCTGCGAGTGGACCTTCACCGCGAATGGCCTCGTACTCTTCGATATCTCTGCGGAGTGGTTCGATAGAGCTCGCGATGAATGTTACAGGATTGTTGATTTCGTGAGCGATGCCTGCAGTAAGTTGACCTAACGAGGCCATCTTTTCGCTCTCAACAAGTTTAGCTTGTGCTGCTCGAAGCTCGGCATTACGTTGGCGTTCGATGTCGGCCACATGGCGGGCTTCCTCAACGTGCTTCATTGCCTCAACCTGGGCAATCCTTCGCTGCAGTGTCTCGTTGCGATGAATGGCGTGTAACTGTTGAACCTCTTCGGTGAGCGCCAGCGCTTCGGCATAGCGATGCTGCCGTTTTAAGAAGGCGATACGAGCTTCGCGCAGGTCAATACTGGGACTCTCTAACTGAACATCATACGTGGCTGCCCTCGCGAATAACGCATCCGCAGTCTCGGGATTCGCGTCGGAAAATCCATCGGAACTATATAGCGTTCCGAGTGCAGACAGTGCATGCACCATGCCGATTGCACTAGTATTGCGTTCGGCACGCTCGAGTGCTTGTTCGAGGAGCGTGCGAGCCATATCGACGTGCCCTCGTCGAAGCTGAACTTCAGCAGTGCGACTTAATGGAATTGACGCCATGCGATGGCGCGAGGTATGAGTAGAGAATAGAGACTCTGCCTCTGAATACAAATCAAGTGCTCGCTGCTCGTTGCCCATGGCTTGGGCCGCTGTCCCAAGCGTGAGTAGGGCCGCTGCCGCCTCCTCCATGTCGCCACAAGCGCGAAAAAGATCAAGCGAGCGTTCGGCGTAAGGGACTGCGGATTCGTAGTCGAGACTAGCGAGATGTAGCTCGGCTAGGCCTCGGTAGGTGGAGGCAACGTACCAGTCTTCGGATCGAAGTTCCGAATAGATGTCGAGGGCTCTAAGGAAGGCCGTAAGACTTTTGCCGGTTTGTTGTAGCGTTAAGCAAGCCGTGCCGAGTGTGGTGAGCGATCGTGCTTCTTGCATTGGCATTGCAGAAAGGCTGGCCACATCGACAGACTCTTCGGCCATGACGACGGCTTCGTCTGCGCGTCCGAGTGAAAGATGGAGCAGGGCCGCCGTGCGGGCAACGAATGCGTGAACGTATGGATCGTCGACCGTTCGCATAGCGGCAATCGCCGAGCGAACGAGTTCGGCCGCAGCCTGGTTCAAGCCCTTGCGCAACGCTTCGCGAGCCTCGAGGACGGAAGCAACTGGCACGTAGTTGGCAAGGCCATGGGCAACAAGCGCGGCTCGTACATCGCCGAAGGACGTCGCTATCGTCATGTCGTTGCTAAAATGCTGGCACATGGAGAACCACAATGCGGCCTCGGCAGCATCGGCCTCTCTACGACACGTAACGGCAAGTGAGGCGGCACTTGATGCGGCAGTGCGCGCGGCGCTCATCGAGCCCATGTGCAGCTCGGCAAAGGCAAGGTCGAGCAGGGCACGAAGGTGCGCAACAGCGTCGCCATGCTCTACGGCGTCGTCGATACGCTTGCGGATATCTGCTTGCGTTGTAGCAAGTGGACGTCCAAAAATCTCTTGGTAGAAGCCTGTTCTCAATGTCCGCAATCTAGCACCTGGGCGCTAACCAATCGAAACCTCGGTAACACGAGGTTATGCCTAGCCATAATGTGATGGCGTTTGGAGGAGAATGCAGCCAAGTGTATGTTGCGGCCTGTGGAGCCGAACCACACTACAAAACGGGACGGATGCCGAAAAGTCAGAATAGAGTAGGCGAACATGTTTTCATTCTTTTCAAGGAGAGTTGCATGAGGAAACTTGTCATGCTCACAGCGAGTGCCGCTGTCGTTATTGGTCTTTCTGCTTGTTCGATGACGGGCCCGGTAGCGGCAACGTCGAACCCCATCGGTAGCAAGGTTGGAACGGCATCCGGTTCAGTCTTCCTGAATTTCTTGGCTTTTGGTGCTGACTTCTCGATTCGCACCGCCGCTAAGAATGGTGGAATTACCAAGGTAGCCACAGTTGACCTTAAGAGGTCGGACGTCTTGGGTCTGCTCCAAACGTATGAGTGTATCGTAACCGGAGACTAAGCGTTTGTTCGTCGTAATGAAGCATCGCAGCTTGAGGCCGCATGGCTGCCAGCTGCGATGCTTCGCTTTTTCTATGCAACTATGAATTTCCTCATCGTGGTGTCGGCCTTCGTTGCGGCGCTTGCCGGTTGTTCAGCGCCTTCGAATTCAGGAGAGCGTATTCCGCTAATGCAAGGCAAGGTGTTTGCATGTAATGCCCAAGAACGGGTGGTGCATCCTGCACCGAAGACTGCTATTGATTCCTATGGGGCTGCACTCAACGAATACGAAGGTGTGCAGCTGCCGCTGTATCGAATGATAGAATCACCGTCGGGTACGGTGTATGTTTCCGTTGTGATGGCCGAGCCAAACGTAGACCCCGTCCAGACTGTTGTTGCTGCTCATCGAGATTCTGTTCTTGACGTGTCCACCGATTCATCTGGACGATACATTCTACTTCGGCGTCACGGCCGCTGGATTAGCGTTGCCTTTCCCAATGTGCTTCGCGATCCTCGGATTGCCATGGCATATGCGAGTGCTGATTCAACGTCCGTCCGTGAGTGGCATACGACAAGAGAGGCCATTCGGAGGATCGAGGCCGAGTGATACGTTGCCTACTGTTAATCGGATTTCTTGCTGCACTTGTCTCCTGCAGTACACCCGGCGGAATGGCCACGAGCGGATCGGCTCGAGGATACGTGGTTGATTTTCTCGTCGAAGGCGGCGGAATGCAGTACTTCGTAAAGCCAATGCCCTTCGAGGATGATGCCCTAGATGTCGAATTGGAGCTCGACATTACGTTTCGCATTGCGGCAGCAAAATCAGATTCTGCTACGTTGAACTTTACGATAATAGGAGAACAAGCGCCGAAGACGATTGACAGTATTTGCATCGAGGCCAACAGTGCATGCCAACGGCCTGATCGCGTGCGCACGATGTTCGTCGAGCGTCACGACGATGATCTGCACGCGCGTTATACGTCGATGTTGAGTCAGCAAAGACTTTTCAGTCTCATGACAGATCCGGCCTGGACGTTCAGAGTTTGGAGCGGGCAACGAACATATGCCTTTGAGGCATCCACTCGTGCGCGCAAAGCCATTGCAACGACATATTCGGGCATCGTCGAGCCTAGTTTGTCCGCATCGCCAACGCCTTAGGCGCGTTCCGCAAGTTCCAGCCACCGCTCTGTCGACTCATCGATGGCTCGTATGACGTCGTCGAGCTCCTTGCTCTGCTCCGCTATCACGGTGTAGTCTGTTTGATGACCGTTCAGGGCTTGCTCTAGGTGCTGACGTCGAACCTCTAGGTCGGCAATGCGCTGCTCAAGCGATTCGTACTCCTTGCGTTCCTTGTACGACAGCTTGGCTGGCTGACTGGGTTTGTCGATTCGATGTGGCCGTGTTTCTGAGGCCTCGTCGCGTGATGTCGACGCAGTCGTCCTGGCGCGCTCGATGGTATCGAGGTAGGCGCTGTAGTTACCAGGATATTCCTTTACCTTTCCGCCTTCTTCGAAGCACCAAATGGTGTCGACGGTTTTGTCGAGAAACGCGCGGTCGTGAGATACAACCAGCAGCACCCCGCGAAAGAACTGCAAGTATTCTTCCAGCGCCGAGAGTGTGGCTAGGTCGAAGTCGTTCGTCGGCTCATCTAAAAACAACACATTGGGGTTGGCCATCAGCACACGCAACAGCGCCAACCGCCGGCGCTCGCCACCCGATAGCGTGTGTACAAAGGCATGCTGCTGTTTGCTCGAAAAGTCAAATCTGTCGCAGAGCTCCTTCGCACTAATGTATCGTTCGCGTCCAACGCCCGTGTCGATATACTCCGCCACGTCGCGCACGTTGGCAATCACCGTGGCGTTTTCGTTGAGGTCCTTGATCTCTTGCTCGAAGTAACCAATCGTCACCGTCTCACCAATCGACACATAGCCAGCGTCCGGCGGCCTGCGCCCGGCCAGGGTTGCCAGTAGTGTTGACTTCCCGGCACCGTTGGGACCAATGATTCCTATCCTGTCTCCGGGCTTGGCTCGCCACGTTACATCGGCAAACAGGGTTCTTCCGTCGATGCTTGCGCGTAATCCGTCTGCGTCGATGATCTTGCCGCCTAGGAATCGCGATCCCACTTCAATCTCGATATCGCGTTGCTCTGTTCGCTCTGGCTGAGCCTGCATCTGAGCAATCCAGTCGATTCGGCTTTTCTGTTTGGTGCGGCGTGCCTTCGCTCCTTTGGCAAGCCAAGCTAGTTCGGTGCGCAGCTTATTACGTTGGTGCGCCGCCGTGGCATCTTGTACGGCTATGAACGCTTCCTTGCGCTCGAGGTATTTCTCGTACGACCCTTCATACCAAAACACGCGGCGTTGGTCGAGCTCTAAGATGTGGTCGCACACAGCATCCAAAAAATAGCGGTCGTGGGTTACCAACAGAAGTGCACGTGGCGACGCCGACAGTTCATCTTGTAGCCACTGAACAGAGTCGGCATCAAGGTGGTTTGTGGGCTCGTCGAGTATCAGCAGGTCTGGCTCGGCCATCAGGGCGCGCGCTAGCGCCACGCGCTTGCGCTGACCACCCGACAGGGTGCGCACGTTGCCCCCTACTTGATGAATGCCCAAGCGCCCGAGGTATTGCTTGGCACGTACCTCGATCTCCCAGTCTTCCAGATGCCCATGCCGTTGGTCGTATGCCTCCACAACTGCTGATAAGGGGCTTTGGTCGACGTCGAACGTTGGCGCTTGGGTTAGGTATTCGAAACGTGCTTCGCGGTTGCGAGCAAGCGTGCCAGCATCGGGCTCGTCAAGGCCGGCAACGATGCGCAATAGCGACGTTTTGCCAGCGCCATTTCTGCCGATGATGCCAACGCGTTGGCCTTCGTCGATGCCAAAGGCAATGTCTTCGAAGAGCGATTTTTCAAAGTACGACTTTGTAAGGCCAGAACAAGAGAACAGGGTCATGCTGCAAGTTACGCGGCTGCGCCGCAGTTACATGCTTCGCATGGCAATGCAACTGCGGCGCAGCGCCCTGCGCACTAGCGTTGAACGATGATCGAACGGCGCGAGCCATCCGACGCCTTTATGGACGCCATGTACTGTCCGTTGGCTAAGCCGTCAAGATTTACGCGCTCCTGAAGTTCGCCATTGCGAATGGTGCCGCTTTGTGTGCGCAGAAACACGCCGTTCATGTCGAACACCTCGATAGAGGCTTGGCCGTCGGCCAACCGCGAGCCTGATTTCTGGACCGACGTTGGACGTTGCATCGTGGCTTCGTCTAGGCTGGGCATTGTGCCATCCCACAGCACGAACCGAACGGCGGCGCGCTTGCCGTCGCCAAGCATTGGCATGCCATGGTGGCCCTTGCCGTGTGGCTTGCCATCGCGACCTTGTGCGCTGCGATGCTCTTGCACGGTGGTGCGAACATGCTCTCTCCACCCATCGATGGTCTCTTCGTTGGCGTCAAAGATGGCGCGGAGCGATTCTTTCGATCGCTGCATGATGGGCTTCAGCTCGGCTGCTATGGCCTGCATGGCCTCGCGCTGACTGCCGTCGCGATTACCTGTGCGCTGGGCGCGTAGCTGCGCTGCCTGTGTGCGTAGTCGTTTTACAGTGGCAAGGTCTTCGGCCGATAGACTGGCGTCGTACTGCCGCTGCCATTCGCGTACCGATGGCGCAACATTCTGCTCGAACCACGAGCGAAGCTCGGCGCGAAGCTGTTGCGATGCCCCTTTATCGTGATGGCCACGGCCGTGGGGCTGAGCGTTAGAAACGAAGGCGGCGCAAAGGACGAGAACGCCGAGCAATGATAGGCGAAACATAAGGAACTCCGTAGTGAATGTGAGTGGAACGGCGCCCTTGACGTTGGACCCTTCGTACGGGTTTAGTTACTCGGCCTGGAAGGCGTGCTTGCGGGCTACTTCGGCTTGCTTGCGGGGGCGAAGGTCGCCAGTACGCAGGCGGCGTTCCAAGATGGAACATGCCTCGCCTAAGCCGTGGATGGGATGGTGCGGTACGCCGTTGGTAGAGCACCAGGTTCGCAGGCCGCCCTTGGCAAACACAACGTCGGCATGCTGAACAGCGCAGCGGTCGCTGCGGCCATCGCCGATGTAGATGATCACGTCGTTGGGACCAGCCGTGGTAAGCAGGACGTTGCGCTTGCACGAAGCGCAAAAGCAGTTACAGGACTCTGATGCCCCGGGAAACGTTGGCGTCCACCGACGTTGGTGTTCATCGTAAGAGAGTGTGTTGCACATCACGTTGGCAATGTCGTGGCGGTACGGCTCTAGGATGGGTTCGATGTATACATCGAACCCATCGCTTACAACGGTAACGTCAATGCCGTGGCTGACACAAAGGCGCAACAGCGAAGTAAAGCCGGGGTCGACATGCTGACGTGCAGCAAACTCGCGAACCGTATGCAGCGTAACGTCGTGCCGCAATAGCGCGGCCGAACGTTGGTAGTACTCCGCAACGCCAAACTGTCCGTCGAGCAACTGCGTGTGTACAGGTTCAAACTCACCAAAAGCCTTAAACAGCTCGTCGCCTACGTCGTTGGTGGCAATGGTGCCGTCGAAGTCGATGAAAAGCTGGGCGCTACTGCTTGGCATTGTAGGTGTAGAAGCCGCGCCCTGTGCGGACTCCTGTCCAACCAGCGCGGACGTACTGTCGAATGAGCACGCACGGGCGATAACGCTCTTGACCATATTCGTCGTGGAGCGCTATCAGCGCGTCAAGAACCACATCGAGACCAATTTCGTCGGCCCACTTCAACAAACCTTTGGGATAATTCACGCCCAGCTTCATGGCGGCATCGATATCGGCTGGTGTTGATACGCCCTCCATAACGGCAAAGGCAGCTTCGTTGATCAGCGTTACGAGCGTGCGAAGGCGCACAAGGCACAAGCGATCTTCGACGCGTTCAAGCGTGATGCCCATGCTTTCGAGCAGAGACGTTGCACTGGCAATGCCTGCTTCGGAAGCCGTAAGCGCTGGGGCAAGCTCCATCACGTTGTCGCCACCCATGCCGGGCACCCAGCCGATAGCAACGACCGACGGATGAACTAAGCGCTCATACATTGCGGTAGCCGTTTCGGTGATGGGAGTCATAATCACGACGGGCTGGTGATACTCCGACAACACAACGGATAGGACATCCATGCTGCCGTGCGTTGCGTCGGGTCCAAGAATCGCTAGGTGCGTTACATGTGCTGGGAACATCTCCTCGCTAATGAGCACCTTGTCTTTAAACTCATGAAAATCTTCAAGCCGGTCGTCGATCGTGATGGAGTCCGGATCGAGTCCCGCATCGGCTAACATCTCGTCGAGATCCATAAAACCGCCGGGCAAGGGCGTAAAGCCAAGATCCGGGTGTGGTAGGATTGAGAAGTCCACGTTGGCTGCTGTAAGAAGGCGTGCAAAGGGCACAACAAAGAACTCGTCGCCCGTTAGCAGCACGTGCGGGTCTGACGCATTGGGTAGGTTATACACGTTCATAGGTGCAAAGATAGGGGGTGGAATTGCGCCAATCGACGCCGCACCGACGTTGTATCTTTGCAACCATGACGAACATGGCAACGCGTATCATGGTGGGGCTGGTTGGGATTCCCGCCATGCTTGCCGCCGTTTGGATTGGGGGATGGTTGTTTAGTGCGGTGGTAGTTGGCATTTCCACCGTTGCATTATGGGAGTTTTACAATCTGAGTGCTACGAAGCACGCCGAGGCCAACCGCAGCGTGGGGATTGCTTGGGGTGTTTTGCTTCAACTTGTTGTGGCGATTGGAGCGTCGATGGACGTCCTCGTAACGCCTGCATGGCTGCTTCTTGTTGGCTCGCTGGTTGTGGCTGGTACGCTTGTTACGCTAGCAGCCGAGTTGTGGCGCAACCTGCCTAACGCCGTTCTGAATACGGCCATTACCATTGTTGGCGTGGTGTATGTAAGTCTGTCGCTCTCTGCCCTCATCTTTATGCGCGCTATCCCAGAGGGTACGCTTGGCACGTCGGCAAGCCTGCTTCCTCAAGGGGCTTCGCTGGTGCTTATGACGTTCGCAAGCGTGTGGGCGAGCGATTCTGCCGCCTACTTTGTAGGGCTTGCCATTGGTAAACACAAGATGTTCCCGCGCGTGTCGCCCAAGAAGTCGTGGGAAGGCGCTGCTGGCGGCTTTGCTGCTGCGGTGGCGGCCTTTTGGGGACTAGCCAGCGTGCTCGCCCCAGCTATGCCGTGGCCTCACGCCGTAGCGGCGGGCGTAATCGTAGGCATTGTTGGACCAATTGGCGACCTAGCAGAGTCGCTTCTAAAGCGCGATGCCGAAATCAAAGATTCGTCGCACATTATTCCCGGCCACGGGGGCTTTCTCGACAGATTTGATTCGATGTTGTTCGTTGCCCCTTTAGTGATGATCTACATCATGGTTTCACAAGCGTACGCATGGCCGGCCATACGGCTGGGGTGGTAGGAATATGGCACACCATCACGCACATCATCATGCGCACGACCACCATGGCCATCAACATGGGCATGGCCACATCCACGAGCATCGAGATATACGTCCGTTGCGAATAGCATTGGCCCTTACGGCTACGGTGTTCGTGATACAGGTTGTTGGCGGTCTGGTATCGGGTAGTCTTGCGTTGTTGAGCGACGCTGGTCATGTGTTGGTCGACTTATTGTCGCTGCTCATTGCGTTTATTGGCTTGCGCCTAGCGGCGCGTGCGCGGGATCGTCACGACATCCGCTATACGTTTGGTCTTCGACGCATCGAGATTCTTGCTGCTCTTACCAATGGCTTCTTGCTGTTGGGGATGTGTATCTACATCGTCATCGAAGCCATTAAGCGATTTTGGGATCCAACCCATGTGCATGCAGGCATCATGTTGTATGTGGCAATTGTGGGTTTCGTGGCCAATGCCATTAGTGCGATGTACTTGCATAAGAGCGAGCACATTACCACAAGGTCGGCCTACCTGCATGTGCTGACAGATCTAATGTCGAGCGGTGGCGTAATTATTGGCGCGCTGATTATGTCGGTATGGCATGCCGACTGGATCGATCCCTTGCTTTCACTCCTTATCGCCCTCATCATTATTCGTGGAGCCGTACGAGTGATATGGGTCACCGGCAGAATATTGATGGAGCGTGCGCCGGACCACATGCCGCCTAATGTTGTGCGAGAAGGAATAATGGCTATCGAAGGCGTGACCGACGTACACGACCTGCATATTTGGCAGCTTGGTAACGACGACTATACGGCCAGCGTCCACGTGGTAAGTAATCTGCCGTCCGACACCATGATTACAACAGTCCAGCGCCACATGATGGAACGTCACGGCATTGCGCACACAACGGTCCAAGTTGAAACGCACGACCTGCATGATGAAGGCGGGTGCGGAGCGTGTTAGACGTTGGCTTCGCCAACAGATACAAGCTGCGCATAGCGACGCGGCTACGCCGCAGCGACGGCCTACGGCCAGTGAATTGATCTGCTGAGCATTGTTGGAAGCAATGTGAAGCACTGCTGATTTGAGCTCATGCCGTGGATGATGCGAACGCGCATCGTGTTAGTGGGTCGCCACTACGATTTCGGTGGCGCGTCTGATGATGATTGTGCGCAGATGGCCGAATGCCGAATTCAGAAGTGTCCGAAAGACCATGTGTGCAGAGTGCATGGCGTCAACATTGGCATCATTGTATGCGCCAGCGTCGTAGTATAACTCATCTCCATGTGCATATTCTTTAAGAATCTTAAGCCCTTCCGGATCAAGGCCCCGAAATCCCGCACTAAACAGGTCGAGAATGCAATCATTGCCAAGAAGTGTCCGAATGTCAGCTCTTACCTTGTCCTCGAACTTATAGTATTCTGCTAGATGTTTTAGTATGTCGTCGGTCTCGCGCTGTACTGTAAAGTACTCGAAGGCTGCCGTAAGGGTATTGAGTCGGTTCTCGAACTCAGCTTGATGTTCGGAAAACAAGTGTATCGCTCTGCAGAAGTGTAGCAAGCGACGATCTTCGGCTGGCGTGACCTCTGAAGCATCGAGATAACCGATAATCGAGCGCTCGTGGTGGATTACAGCTTCTCGCAAGGAATCGTATTCGGGCTTTAGAGTGGAGAGAAGGGAGGCGGCTCTTGAACGGTGAAAGAGCTCGCCACGAAATGCAAAGTGGTCAACGCTGATCGAACCCTGTCGGAGGATGCTTAGAGTGCTCATCGCCGAGTGCAAGCGCCAGAACGAACGAACTTGCTCGGTAGCCTCCTCGGTGAAATAGAACGTCGGGGACTTTGCGGTGTCGACCGGCCTCACAGGATCCGGTGTCAGTTCAAGTATGCCAATCGTGTGAAACTCGAAATATCGGCTAAATAATGGATGCTGAATGTCTGTGCGTAGATAGTCTATAAAACGCTTGCGAAAGCCCTCCTCCGTGATAGTGATTGCACCCGAGTCTGCCTCAGGACTCGCGAAAAGCTGGGCCGTGATTGCTCTCTCAATGCCCTCGAAGTCAGTGAAAAGCTCTCGCGCGGGCTTTTCGCCGTCAGCACTGGTGATTTCCGGTGACTGAAGACGAGCAATACGTTCATCGTCGAGCGGATGGCTAGCGAAGATGTCGTAGAGTACAACGTCTGAAGTCGATCGTGCTCTTATAGCGTTAACGAATGCGTTAAAGTCGTTTCGGCCATCTTGAACTCCAATGTGATCTGCGATGACTGTGATGGATACATCGAGGTCTCTGAATATGTTGGTGCTGTGAAGTGGAGGCAGCTGACGAGAATAAAACTCTGCCATAGTGTCAAAGGCCACGTCGGCAACTGTTGTCTTGTGTAGCGCGCGTTGAAGCACAACGCCGCCTACTACTCTCGCCGCAACTGCATCTACGTGATATTCCTCTGCTCGACTTCTTGCAGCATAATTGCTATTAATGACTCTATATATAAACCAGGCCGGTCGTTGGTACAGATCTCTGAATATCTTTGGAACCGTAAACCGAAAGAAGTGGGTGAACCTGTTCCTCGAGCTCTTCAGAATGTCGTAGTCTGTCGTGACGGAAAACAGGAGTCTGGACAGTACGCGATTCGCTATGAACACCGGCTCGAGGATGAACGGAATGTGTCGCTGAAAGTGACCAAGCTCATGCGCTATTACGGCTGTTAGTTCATTGATTGTAAACGATGAGATGAGCCCTGCACCCAATGTCAGAAACCGCTGGTCCCTTCGAAGCATGCCTCTCGGTACGCGGAGTGCCGAAGCCTGTGGATGAACGCCAATTCGCACGATGTCGGGGCGCGGTAGCCCATGTTTCACCACGAGGTCGTTGATAACAGATTGTAGCTTGGGGTTTTCGGCAAGGTCTACGACGGTGCCGTAGTTCTCGTTGGCTACAGCTGGCTTGCTGAAAAATGCCTGTGCGGCTTCAATCCATTTAGGAATGTAATACCAAAGTATCCCGCCTATCATGCCTAGGACCATGAAAGGCGGAAGTAAAGCAGATAGGACGACGACAATGATAATAGGCACGAGCGCAATAATGAGTTTCATCAAAATGACTGATGTCCAGTAAGCGCTCAGGAAAAGAGTAGCAGTGGCAAATGCAAGTATAGAGTGGTACACGTACCCCGAATACCCGGTACTTAATCGCTGGCTACGTTTCATTTGAGTTGTTAGTCGTTGACGATGTGCTAACTCTAGATACCGTAAGTTAAGTCCATAGTTTTTAATTAGGGTGTGTTGACAGGTGCAACAGGTCATGTTGTCATCCTGTTAGTCTATGACAGTCATCTGTGCCGCTTCAGCGGCACCTGCTGGACCTTTGGAAGTGGGACTTCGCCTTTGTATATCTTGTTGATATATGCGTTACTGATGCACTCAGCAGATGCTGTAACGCGTCGCCCGCGAGATGGCTAGCGGAGAGGCAGGCTATAGTCATTCTCTCGTGTTAAAGCTAGGAGATGACGTTTGGGTCCATTTCTTAAAGAACGGAAATCACGTCGTTTTGGCCAGCCCACGTTCCTTCGTGTGCCTAAGGCACCGTCGCTTCACAATGAGATCCACAATGAGAGTAACAGGGACTGGTAGCGTCTAGGTATTCGTCGGTCGAAAGAGGCGATAGGTGCCGTTTGCTAGCAGATATACAATGTGCCTAATTGCCTTTGGCTAAGAAGCCATAGGCAGTAAGTTCTTTGATGATATTGGAGGCAACCGACTCTTTGATTCCAGCGGTAGAGACGGGTGAGAATGAGCTGCTAGAGCCTACCCAGACTACCTTCTTCGTGAAGAGATGCACGAGATCGAACTCGTACTCGGCCTGAAACGCCGCGGCATCCTCGTTAACAGCGCGCGCTATGCCACTGTTCGTGATAAGGAGAGCCATCTGATAGTCCGGCGAGACTAGCGTGAGAGAACTGTCGAGCGACAGTTTTCGCGCAGGACTAACAAGTTTGATCATCGCGGCTGCTTTGACTCCCGCTCTGGCTAGGCGTTGCGTAAAGAGTTGCTCGACATCATCTCGAAGAACGAGGTTCGGTGAATCAAGAACAACAACGATTGACTGTATGGGCTCTGGTTCGACCCCTGGAGAAATGTACGACACGACGCGCGTGCTCGTACAACCGCCAAGCACTACAATACCAATGATCACGGTGGCAAGCGAGACAAGTCTAGTATAGACTCTTCCAAGGCTGCGCTGAAAGCACATGGCAATGAGCGAAGGTATGTTCGTGGTAATTATGGACTTCTCAATTTCGGGCTCGTCCCCAAATATAGCCAGGACAATTGCCGTTTTGTACACCATGATAACTACGGTTTAGGTTTCGCTCGTCCACTCAATCACCAATACCAAGCTCCTTCATCAGCATTAGGCCATAGGTTCGCAGGGTGTCGATAACAGGAATCGACGCTTTGCCGCGCTCCGTGAGCGCATACTCCACATGGGGTGGCACAACGGGGAAAACCGTTCGGGTTACGTAGCCGTCGCGCTCTAACTCGCGTAGCTGCTGCGTAAGCATCTTCGTGGTAATGTCGGCCGTGCTTGCACGTAACTCGCCATAGCGCATGGGGCCGTCTCGCAGCCGCCACAAGATGGGCATCTTCCATTTGCCCCCGATAAAGTCCAAAGCAAACTCGACCGGATTCTGATAGGTCTTGCTGTTGTGTGAAAAAGTTGGCATCGCAGGAAAATCGTAACATGTTGGTTATCATCAATATGCACCTTTAGGTGTGTATTGTACCGTATCGTACATACTTGACATCGATGACTATATAGACGAATTTAGCAGATAGTACGAACACGCTCACCAATCACTGGTTGTCTTTCTATGTCTGCAAACCTCAACATTACCCGACCCGATTCCCCGAAACGTATTCTCATGGTTGCCGCCAATGCGGCAGTATCGCCAGCCACGGGTTGGCCGGTAGGCATGTGGATTGCCGAGCTCACCCATTCGTGGTACGTGTTTACTGAAGCTGGTTACACGGTAGACATTGCCAGCCCCAACGGTGGTAAGCTCGAGATTGATGGATTTAGCGACCCGCGACACGAAAGCCAGTATTCCGCGCATGACATTCTTTCGCTTGGCTTTCTCTCGAGCACGTCGCATGCTGCTTTGCTCGAGTCGTCGAAGCCCCTTGCAGAGGTTGATATACATTCCTACGACGCCGTGTTTTTTGTTGGTGGTCAGTCGCCCATGGTTACCTATCGCAATAACGCAGCCATGCACGACTTCCTACGCACATGTTGGGAGTCGAACCTGATTGTTGCCATTGTTTGCCACGCTACATGTTTGCTGCTCGAAACAACACTTTCGAATGGGGCACTGCTGGCCGAGGGTAAAACGTGGACGGGATTTGCTGACGCAGAAGAGGCCTTCGCCGATTCGTTTGTGGGGCAGCGCATACAGCCCTTTTGGATCGAAACCGAGGCGCGTGCGCTGAAGGGAACGAACTTCGTGACGGGTGGCATGTTCCGCCCGTTTGCCGTGCGAGATGGACGTTTAGTGACTGGGCAGCAGCAGTTTTCGGGTGCTGCAGCGGCCAACCTTGTTGTCGAGGCACTGGGTGTCTAAGCTGCTGATGGTCGTTGCTGCGCTTGCATGGATCGCAGGTGTTCTCCGGATGCAGGCGCAGATCGACGAGCGTGACTCGGCATCGGTGGCTGCAACGTTTGGGCTTACGGGATCGATTACCAGGGGAACGCTCAATAGAACCCTCGTAGTGGGTACCATCGATGCCATCGCTCGCGACTCTGTGGTTGGTACACGGGTAACTGTGAATGGAACGTACGGCACATTTGGTGGGCTTACGACGGAGCGCGATGTGATGGCTCGAATGTTTGGATACGTCTGGACGTCGAAGGTCGTTTACCCCTATGCAATGATGTGGATGGAACGCAGTGTTCGACGGTCGATTGCTGCGCGCTGGCAACCAGGTATCGGTGCCACGTGGGTGCTCGTATCCGATGCCAATTTCTCGGTGCGAGTGTCGGCAACGGCTTCGTACGACGTGGTCGAATTTGTTCGGGTTTTACCAGATGGACGTCGGCGCTTAGCACAGTTTCGGCCAGTTGCGAGAGTGGCTGCACGCTGGCGGAGCACAGGTGCTGGACTGGTTGCGTCGGCCGAGGGCTGGATTCAGCCATCATTGCAGGGCACTGGCATTCGCCAGTTCCTAGACTGTCAGGTTTCTGCGCCATTGTCGCAGTGGCTGGCATTGCGAGCCTCGGTCATGACCATTGATGAGCCCCTGATTCCGGCAGGAGCATCGACATACGATTTGTATGCCAGTGCAGGGCTGGCGCTAAGTTTATAGACTGATCAATATTTCCGGAGCAATGGTATGAAGATCACCGTTATTGGAACGGGAAACGTGGGAACAACCTTGGGCACAGCTTTCGAACGAGCGGGACACAGCGTGCGCTATGCCCAGCGTGGTGCGCTGGCAGAAGCATGTGCAGGTGCCCACGTTGTGGTAGTAGCCGCGCGGCCGGCAGCCGTGCCCGACGTTGTAGAAGCGTTGCGAGATGCCACGCCGAGCCCAATAATCATCGACGCAATGAACAGCGTTGGTTCGAAACCCGACGGCTATGCAACGACCACGCATGCCTTGGCAGACCAGTTGCCCCTTGCCCGCGTGGTGAAGTGCTTTAACACTGTTGGTGTTGAAGTGATGGCTAATCCTGCGTTCGGAGAACATCGGGCAACAATGTTCGTTGCTGGCGAAGATGCCGAGGCAAAAGCCGTTGCGCAACAACTGGCGCTGGAGATTGGATTTGGATCGTGCGAGGACGTTGGTGGAGCTAACCGGTTCGAGTCGCTCGAACATGTTGCCATGGTATGGATAGCACTTGCTATGATGCAAGGTAAGGGGCGTGGCTTTGCATGGCATCTGCTGGAGCGATAGGGCATGATTGTTCGTCGTCGATTTCGCCCGCAGAACATTTGGCCGTACGTTCAAACGTACGTAGCAGTTGTCTTGCTGCTGTCTGCTGGGGCGGCGGCGCTGCCACCACGTCTCGAAGCCGTCGATGGTGTTGTGATGTGAGGTGGAACGTCGTTTCAGCGACAGTGAGTGGAGGGCAATCGCCGTATATTGCCACGGCTTCATACATCATTACCCATCCCTTCTCATGTCCTCCTACTACAATCCCGCAGACCTAGCCAAGTTTGGCTCGATTGGTGAATGGCAGAAGAACCTAGCCGATAAGTTCTTCTCCTACTACGGCGATGTATTCGCTGCCGGCGCCCTTACAGAACGCGAAAAGTCGCTCATTGCCCTTGCCGTAGCACATACTGTACAGTGTCCGTACTGCATCGACGCTTACACAACCGATTCCCTCCAGAAAGGGGCAACGGAAGAAGCCATGATGGAGGCGGTTCACGTTGCCGCAGCCATCCGCAGCGGAGCCACCCTTGTTCACTCCGTGATGATGATGAACAAGGCCAAAGAAGTACTGATGTAAGCATGGCACTTGCAACGAAGTCCTTACAGTCGCGCGGCAATACCTTGGCCGACGCGCAGGAGCAACTTGCCGTTCTTAACAGCCGCGACTATGCCGTAGATGCGTTTCCTCGCTTTGCCGACACCTTGGCAAAGCATGGCCGGTTCCCGTTGCGTACAACGCGGCTCGACATCTTACAGGTAAACGTGGGCAAGATGTGCAATCAAACGTGCAAACATTGTCACGTCGACGCTGGGCCCGACCGCAAGGAGATCATGACACGTGCAACGATGGCAGAAATTCTGCGCGTCGTTGATCTACTGTCGCCCGCTACTGTCGACCTTACCGGCGGCGCTCCCGAGATGAACCCCGAATTCCGGTGGTTCGTGCAAGAGCTGCATGCCCGTGGCACAACGGTAATGGTTCGATGCAATCTTACGATCATCGTTGCCAATCCTAAGTATCACTCGCTGCCCGAGTTCTATCGCGATCATGGCGTTCACGTTGTAAGCTCGCTGCCGTTCTACGACGCAAGGAATACCGACAGGCAGCGCGGCGACGGCGTGTTCGAGGATTCGATTCGTGCACTCTCGATGCTCAACGCCGTTGGCTACGGCGTCGATGGCACTGGCCTGCTGCTCGACCTGGTGTACAACCCCGTAGGTGCGCTGCTTCCAGGTCCGCAGAAGTTACTCGAAGCCGACTTCAAACGCGAACTTTTGGCTCGCCACGGCATTACGTTTAACGCACTACACTGCATTACCAACATGCCTATTTCCAGGTTTCTGGAGTTCCTGTTGGCCTCGGGCAATTATGCGTCGTACATGGACAAGCTCGTTCAGTCATTTAACCCGGCTGCGGCCGACTCCGTCATGTGCCGCAACACCCTTTCTGTTGGATGGGATGGGGCACTGTATGACTGCGACTTCAACCAGATGCTGGACCTGCATGTAAGCGGCTCGGTAAAACACATTTCGCAAGTAACGAACGACATTATGAACGGTCGCCCAATCGTGCTGAACCAGCATTGCTACGGCTGCACGGCCGGTGCCGGAAGTTCGTGCGGGGGGCAGTTGGTGGAGTGACATGCTGCGCATAGCGACGCGGCTTCGCCGCTGCAACGGCCTTCGGCCAGCGACATGCTGCGCATAGCGACGCGGCTTCGCCGCAGCGACGAGAGTCAGAGTGTTGCACTCTATATTGCATCATGATCTGCACCTTGCAGATGCCCTAGCCCTGCCTCTCCCTGTGCCGCCCACCAACGTCCTCATCATCTTTATCCGTGAACCGGTACCTGGGCGCGTGAAAACGCGTCTTGCCGCCAGTGTTGGCGCCGAACGCGCATGTGCGATATACATGGCCATGGCCGAGCACGTGGTACGCCATGTGCAGTCTGACGGATGGACAACGTTGCTCTACGTAGACGATGCCGACGGCGCAGCGTCTGTCGAGTCATGGTTAGGCCTATCGCCACGCATTCAGCGTGGCGTAACGCTTGGTGAACGCTTAGCTACTGCCGTAGCCGAGCATGCGAGTGCTCGCGTGGTGGTTGTCGGAACCGACGCGCCAGACGTGGACGCTGCCATTGTTGCAGAGGCCTTTACGGCGCTCGACGACAACCACGTTGTGCTAGGCCCCGCTTACGACGGTGGCTACTACCTTATAGGCCTGCAGTGCCCCTTGCCTGAAGTTTTTGAGGGGATAGACTGGAGTACAGATCGTGTGCTGTTACAAACTGTGCAGGCAGCCGTCAGTGCCGGGGCAACGATAACGATGCTTAGCCCGTTGCGCGACGTCGACGTAGAAGAAGACCTTCGATCGTATGTTGCCGAGAAGCACCACACACCATTTGGGAGGATACTTGAGAGTTACTTGGGCGGTAATAGCAGCTAGTGCGATGATTCTGTGTGCGGTGCAGGCCGCACAGTCGCAAGGCGGATGGATACGCAAACAGGGCGAGGTGTTTGCCAAATTGGGGGTTAGCACACTGTCGACCAACAAGACCTATAACGAGTTCGGTACTGGCAATGAAATGAGTCGGTACAACCTTACCACAATAACCGGCTATAGTGAATGGGGCATCGGGAGTAGTATGATGCTTGTGGCCGATCTTCAGCTATTGCGAATAAATCAGTTTGATGGATTTGGTGCTTCGGCGGGGCCAGGGGATATGACGCTAGGCGTGCGCTACGGCGTTGCCGGCGGCGATTGGCCGATAAGTGTGGGAATTGCTGCAGACTTGCCAACAGGCGACCCATCGGCGCAGGCCGCACCCGTAGGAGTAACAGCGCCAGCAATGATGCCTGTGCCGCGTGGCGATGGCGAGCTGAATGTCTGGCTAAGCGGTGGTGTAAGCCATTCGTTCTGGCCAGTGGAAGCGTACGTGAGTGCCGACGTGGCATATTCTGTACGAGGAATAGCAACACGCGAGTTTGTGCGGTTGTTTAACGATGGTCACTTTACCAATCAATATCGAGTATCGGTAAAAGCTGGGTACAAGCTGCTGCCAGAGATGTGGGCAAGTTTGGCAATCTATCAGCTTGGCAATGTTGGCACAATACAGTCAACATCGTTCGCGGCACTGGGCTTTGGAGAGGGCGTTGCCTTTACGGCGTGGGACTTGGGCGTTGCGTACGACGTGGGCGATATAACGCTGACACTCAACGGTTCAACAGCGTTCTTTGCGCCCAAGAACATTTTTGGCGGCATGCAAATTCTTGTTGGCGTTGCAACGACGTTTGGTGGGGAGTGAGGTGTCGGCATGGCGACATATCGAATGGCGAATAGATCATATTTTGAGATAAACAGACCAGTTTAGAGAAAGTACCAAATGAAAAAAATTATTATTGCAGTCGCCATCGCGTCACTGCTGACCGCATCCTCATCACTTGCCCAAGTGCCACGCAAGGTGATGATGGACATCTTTACCAACTCGCACTGCGGCCCATGTGCCACCATGCATGCCAACGTTGATGCCGTGATTACCAACACGGCTCGAAAGCAGAATGTTGTGCTGGTGTACCACCATATCCGCGTGTATGCCGACGACCCTATCTACCAAGCCAACACCACGGAGCCCACACAGCGGGCTGCATTCTTGCGTGGTGTGCAGGGTACGCCTACGGTGTTCTTTAATGGGCTTCGTTGGACGTCGGGCTATGCTGGTTGGCCCGATCATCTTGATGCGCTTGGTGCCCAAACAAGTAACATTGCCATTGATGCAACAGCGCAGGTAGACGATGTGTGGGTAACACTGAACTACACCATTACGCGACAAGGACCACAAGACGCGGCGCCGACGCTCTATGCGGCCGTCGTTGAGAACGTCACCTACCGAGGCCGCAACAACGTTTCCTCACACGATGGTGCAAAGCGTGCAGGGCTTACACGGGCCGAAGGCACACCGCTAGAGTTTAACGAACAGAACGTTGCCCAAGGTACCCTGCAGGTCCCACGTCGTGCTGGATGGGATTTGACCAAGTTGCGCGTAGTACTTGCCGTTCAGAACCCAGAAACTCGCGAGCAGCTTCAAGCCGAAGAGATCATCGTTACGCGTGCAGATGAGAACGCAACAAGCGTGAACGAAGACCACGAGACCGACAATGCAAGCATTGTCATTGTAGGCATCGACGGCCGTGTGGTGTTTCAAGGTAATGCAATCACTTCGCAACTTGCCACGTACGTCCCGCAAGATGCGCCGGCCGGTGTGTATCTTGCACGTGTAGTGTCTGCAACTGGATTGCGCACCATCCCCATTATCCACTCACGCTAATTCGTTTATGGCGCATACGGTTATCATCGGCAACGGCGTAGCCGGTATTACCGCAGCGCGCCATCTACGTAAGCGCTGCGATGACCGCCTAACGGTTGTCTCGGCCGAAGCGCCGTTCTTCTTCTCGCGGCCCGCCCTGATGTATGCCTTCATGGGCCATATGGAACGCCCTCAGCTCGAGCCGTACGAACGCTGGTTCTGGACGAAGAATCGCATCGAACTGCGACAGGCCTTCGTTGAACGCCTCGACACTGTTAAGCACCAGTGTGTGCTCGACAGCGGCGACGTTATCGCCTACGACACTGCCATCATTGCCACCGGCAGTGTGGCTAATCGATTTGGCTGGCCCGGTCAGGACCTCGCAGGCGTACAGTCGTTTACTACCATGCAGGATTTAGACCTGCTTGAGCAGAACGCTCGCGGCGTGCACTTTGCCGTCATTGTTGGCGGTGGTCTCATCGGCGTAGAAGTCGCCGAAATGCTTGCCTCGCGCGGGATCGCTGTTACCATGCTCGTTCGCGAAGCGTCGTACTGGAACAACGTCCTTCCCGCCGAAGAATCCGCCCTTGTTACCCAGCACATTCGCGCCCATGGCATCGACGTTCGTCTGCAAACCCAGCTACATTCGATTGTAGGGGGCACCGACGGACGCGTAGCGGCCATTCATACGGACGGCGGCGAGCGACTACCTTGCGAGCTCGTTGTGCTTACCGCAGGCGTACGCCCCAACATCGCGCTTGCTGAACGCTCAGGCGTCGCCGTGCGACATGGCGTTGTAGTTGACGATCTCTTTGCCACGTCGGCAGCGGACGTTTATGCCATTGGCGACTGCGCGGAATTTGCCGACGGGCGCGTCGACCTGCTGTGGTACACAGCTCGTGCACACGGCGAGCACCTTGCAACCGTTCTTACGGGCGACCGACGCCCCTTTCAGCGTGGCGTGTTTTTTAATTCGGCAAAATTCTTTGACGTGGAATATATGACGTATGGCGATGTGCCTGCAAGCGTCAAGAATGAGAATTCATGGCTTTGGCATCGAGGTAATAAATTGCTTCGTATTGTGCATAGCAGCGGAACGGTACAGGGATTTAATGCCATGGGATTGCGCTTACGCGGCGACGCCTGCACGGCATGGATAGAGCAAGGAGCAGCGTTGCAGCACGTTGTGCAACAGCTTGCGCAAGCAGAATTCGACCAAGAGTTTACCCAGACCATGCGACGTATTCAACGGGAGGCAGCAGTATGAGTCTCGTACAAATAGCCATTCCTGAACATGCTCAGGATCAGAACAAGATGTCGGCACGTGAGCGTCTAGGTTCAGCCCTTGTAGCGATTGCTGCGCTCATGCTGCTTGTGGGGGCTGGTGGGGCATTGGCCGACTACAACATGCTGTTTATGTTGGGCACTCTAGGGCTTGGCATGGTGGGTGGTGTGATAGCAGTGACGGACGGACTGCGGCAGCCGCTATCCGGTATTCGCAACACGGGCATTATGACGAGCAGCGCCAAGCGTCGGGGCGTTGTTGGATGGCTGTACGGCGTGGCCTTTACGGCATTCTATGTGGTGTTGTATTGGTATCCGCAGGCGCTGGTACACATGGTGGGCAGCGTGGAGCCACTAAGCCAGGCACTTCGTGGCACACCGGCCGACCGGTGGTTCTTATATGGCACGTTGTACACTGCAGCTGTGTTGGTGATGGGCGTGCGGATGCTGGTAAGATATCGGCACAGCAAGTATCAAATTGTACGCACGATAAGCGTGATGTTCTTTCAGTGTATCGCGGCGTGGATGGTGCCGGCAATACTCGTTAACATCGGTAGCAAGGAGTATTATTTTCATTACTTCTGGCCGCTCAAGTACGACTATTTATTTCCGTCGAGCTTTTCGTCGATGCTCGCTTCGCCAGACAAGCTCGTTGTCTTTATGGCGTTCTGGGGCGTATGCATGTCGTTTATTGCTACGCCAGTGCTCACGTATTTCTTTGGCAAGCGGTGGTACTGTTCGTGGGTGTGTGGTTGCGGGGCGTTGGCCGAGACCTTGGGAGATCCGTGGCGTCAGAACTCAGACAAAACCCTGCGGGCGTGGCGTATCGAGCGATGGCTGGTGCACGGCGTATTGCTGGCCATTGTGGTGGTAACAGCGCTTGTATGGGTTAACTCTTGGCTTGGCGGTGCGGTATTGGGAAGTTGGAGCAAGGCAGCGGCGGATTGGTATGGCTTTTACATTGGGGCGCTGTTTAGCGGAGTGATTGGTGTTGGTTTCTACCCCATACTTGGATCGCGGGTGTGGTGTCGGTTTGGATGCCCCATGGCTGCTGTGCTGGGCTTACTGCAGAAGTACATGTCGCGTTTTCGCATCACCGTCAATGGAGGCCAGTGCATCTCGTGTGGCAACTGCAGCACGTATTGCGAGATGGGCATTGATGTTCGTGCCTATGCGCAGCGAGGTCAGGATGTAAAGCGTGCTTCTTGTGTTGGCTGCGGCATCTGTGCCGAGGTATGTCCGCGTGGGGTGTTGCGGTTGGAGAACAGGTGATATTGCTTTCGTCTGACTGGCGGGGATAGTGCCGCTGAGCCAATCGAGTAATACTTCGTTCAGAGCCGATATTACGCGTGTTGGATGGTGCGATACCGCACTGGTTTGGCGCTGGTAACTTTCTCCAACAGCCCGTCCTTCATTAGGAGAGCCAGCCACTGTTTTGCTTGTGGTTTAGTGATGGCAAGCAGAGACGCGACTTCGTCTTCGGTACAAGGATTGGCGAGTTCACGTCGAAGAATTACCTTCACGGCATTCAACAACTCCAGTTCGGGTGAGGTAGGTGTACCGGCGGCTGGCAAGCTGGGCTTGTCTGCTGTTGAAGGCATCATGATGTCAGGCGTGGCAGGGGGGCTTGCATACGCGGCCGGTGGCTCCCACAGGGCAAGTGGTAAGGTGCTATCGGTAGGTACATCAGCCACAAGACTTGCGGCAGCATCGAGAGCTAGCTCCAGTTCGGTGCCACTTTGAGGATTGGGCCATGGCACGGCTCCGCGTTTCAGGAGGGCTTCGTTGCCTCCGCCTGCGTTCGACGCCTTGCGAGCAAACACTGGCACAAAGCACAGTCGATCAAGTTGCTCGATAGCACCGGCCCAAGTGCCACCCTTTTCGAAGTCCGACGCCACCACCAAAGCGGCATCTGCAAGGGCATAGATGAGCTTGTTGCGTTGCATTGCATGGCCAACGTTGAAGCCCGCTGCCGGATCGTAGGGAGAGACGAGCACAAGGCGGCCTTGCATCAAAGGCTCGCGATTGTCTCTAGCCAAGGCAGCACGCTCCAAGCTATCGGCCATCACTCCTGCCGCGCAGCCGCCCGCCATGAGGGCACCATTCATAGCGGCCTTGTCGATTCCACGAGCACCGCCCGAGACAATGGTGCGATGAGCTTCGGCGCATAAACGAGCAACATTATCAGTAAAGGCCACGAGTTCTTCATCTACGTTTCGCGAGCCAATGACTGCTAGGCCGCCACGTTCAAGCAAGGCAATGTTGCCAACCCCATAGAGAACAGGGGGCGCATCTTCTCTCATCTTGACTTTTAGACGCCTTGGGTAACGGGCATCAGCCCTGCTGTACACCCAGATGCCCCTGGCGTTCCAGTGTTCAACGGCCTGGCTAAGCAGAAAGCCGCGGCCAAGCAACGATGTAAGTCGCGACGGCTTGAACGATGGTGCACATGCTTCAATCAGCGCATTGGCATCGGGTGCAAGCAAGTCCGCAGGCTGCTTCTGATGTTGGCGCAGAATCAGTGCCAGGCGATTGTATTCTCCCAACGAGAGTGTATCGCGTGATGACTCGTCGCCCCCTGTAATCAACGGTGCTGTAAGAAGCAGAATGGCCTGGGTGTTTTGTGAGAGTGGTTCAATCATTCGTCAGAATGCGAAGTTGACGCCAGTGCGAGAGGGAACACCGGACCACTGCCGTTAGAGGTTAAAAGAACGGCCGCCACTGTAAGTGTCCACTTGGAATCTACCATGTCATCCACGAGCAGTACAGGACCAGGCGGTACGACTCTCTCGATCCGCAGCGAGCCATCAACATTCCGAGCTTGTTGGCTACTGTTTGCCATTGTCCGTCGCCATCCAGGCAACTCCCTGATCGTCAAGTTGAACGGAACGTATAACATTGGTCGGGAGAGCCGAATTTTGCGTTGTATATACCGTCCAGCCCGAACGTTCAGCGATAATCAGGTTGCATGTGTCGGTTGCTACGACAGAGCCGTTGAATCCTTCGACAACGATAACATGAATACCAGGTCCGACGGCCCCGTCGGTCTGTACAGTTAGCTGTACATGATTAGTGTAGGGATGGTCGAATCGAGGTCGAGAGAACGTGAACGCAGATTGCGCCAACGTGGGCGATGACGCGCGGAGAAAGATACTAGCCGTAAACCCTGAATCTGCACCTGCTAAAATTGTGAAGGTCGTACCTCCAGACTGTTCTGTCAATTGCTTCTGCACGACCGAAATCGTGAACGGAACGCTCGCTGATACGCTGTGCGCTAGGAGGCTCATGAGCAAGACCAAGAGACTCAGTGAGAATCGTGCTTTCATGTATTTTACCTGTAAAGAAGCTTAGAACCATGTAGAAAATACTGAGTCGCAGTAAACCACCGCTCCACCAGCCCCTGCCTTTATGTTAAGGGGCACTGTTCTACCTGCGGGTATGTTCGTCGAAGCAACAATGTGAAGTGTCTGTCTCGCTACGTCAGAAGACGCAACGTTCCTGGCGTAATAGTGGCAGCGCTAGCTGCAAACGAAGCCGATGCCGTCTGGCCTGTTGGGTTCGTAAGAGTCGATGATGTTCAATACCAAATTGCAGCTTGATGTAGAAGGTAAGCAATCGGTGGCGTTGAAACCTCTAGACAGCCTTGTGGTGGAGCCACCGAGGCCGTAGTCAACAGCGTATTGGTGCACAGCACTGCGCCTGATTTATAGAGCAGCTGCGAGAGAATTTACACGCCACCGGAAGCAACGTCGCCAATACACATATCGCCACGATTTTGGCTAGGCAAGCCAACAACGTCACTGGCTGCGTCGCGAATGTCAATCTGCGTTGCCGTATTCGTTGGGGCAACGATGGGTGCTACGAGGCGTAAGCGGCATAGCCGATGGAAACGGTAAACACGAGCATCGCAACGATGCCAAGAAGTCCAATGAACATAGGAAGAACTCGGTGAACGTCGTTGTCGACTCAAGACTACAACGTGACGTAGGTGGCGGTACTGCCTAGTTGATACCTGCGTTCTTGTGTTGCTTAGGTAACGTCGTTGTTAGCGTCGTCTGGCGTTCAACTCATGAATTTCACGAAGAGATCTTGGTGCCTGTCGTATCATTGCGTTATGAAACGCTTGAACATTTCGTCAGGTGCGCCTTGGGAGTCAACGGCAGGGTATTCGCGCGCTGTGCGTATTGGCAACATTGTTGAAGTTGCTGGCACAACGGCCATGCGAGACGATCTCGTGATTGCCGAAGGTGATGCATTCGGCCAGGCCACATACGTCCTGTCTGTTATACGTGCTGCTCTGCAGCAAGCCAGTGCCAGCATGGAGGACGTGATTCGAACGAGAATTTTTGTCACATCATCGCTTGTTGTCGACGACGTGCTTCGTGCTCACGGCGAGGTATTCGGACAGATTCGGCCTGCTGCCACGCTGGTTGTGGTAAGTGCATTAATCGACCCCCGGCTGCTTGTTGAAATCGAAGCAACGGCCATCATCCAGCAACAATGAATCCTATCGACGGTACACATTTCGAACTCCCGCTTGTGTGGGATCTGTTCGCCACATTTTTGTTCGCAGCAGCAGGTACAGTTCGTACCATCCGGCGTGGCTACGATGTTGTTGGCGTGGTTGTCGTTGCAGTAGCTGGAAGTCTTGGCGGAGGTATCCTGCGGGATGTTCTGTTAGGGAGTTTGCCGCCTGTAGCCCTTACTGATTACCGCCTGCTAACCGCAGTGTTGGCGGGCGCTGGGCTTGGCGTAGTGTTGCATCGACTTGTTGTACGTTCAACAACGTTCGTTGGACATGTCGATTCGGTCTCGATTGGAATGTATGCTGTTTTTGGCGCTCAGAAGGCCATCCTGATGGGCGTTGCACCCCTGTCGGCCCTCTTCATCGGCATCATCAACGCCGTAGGCGGCGGTCTGCTCCGCGACATCATCATGCGGGAAGAACCCGAGGTGTTTAAGCCAAGTCACTTCTATGCGATAGCTGTGGCAGCAGGAGGCGTTGTATTCCTAGCCATGTGCTGGTATGCTCCGATGAGTTCCGAAATGGCTGGACTGATTGCCGTTGCAGTTACCTTCCTTGTACGCGTACTCGCCTTGCGATTCAACTGGAGGACGCGTAGGGTGCAGCGGACGTTGCGGTAGTGGGTCGCTGCGTCAGTAGCTGGTTGTGTTAGTAGCGTATGCCAAGTACCGTAATATGGTATTGAGAATCTCGTATCTCGGCAATTGGGACGTACACAATTCTGTCCTTGGCAATATGTACAACCTCTTCAAGCAGCGCCTTTGCATCATCGTCCAAGCTAATGAGTCGAACTGGCTGTCGCCTCCCTCCAGTCGAAAGATCATACGAACAGTACCAGATCCCTGGTTCTGGCTCTGTCCCAAATGCAAAGGTCTCAAGCGATGAAGCCGAGAAGAACGCGGCTGGCTTCGCCAGGCGTTTGGCTGAGAATGTAACTCTGGTTTGCGTAGTGTCAGCTCCTCGCTGAAACCGCCGAATCCATGGTGAGCGATCACCTGCCGAGAATCCTATCAGAAAACCCGTTTCGACTGCGCTTTCGGTGGGGCCACCGCCACCGACAGAGAATCCACCCATGCCACCTCCACCCATTCCAGCGCCTGCCCCGCCCATACTGGGGCTGAATCCTAACGTGGTTGGTATGCGTTGGCCCGCCGCGCCGTCTTCGAATAGTTGGATGACACTTCCAGACGGCCCGCAGAAGGTAATTGGTCCCTGGGTGGGCTCGCCGTTGACGTCAAGAGCTTCAAGCTCATTGACATTTACATGGACGTCCGGAAACTCCAACACGGCACCGGTCACATGATTTACAACTCGAGTCTGTACGAAACGAATCTCGTCGTCATCGCGATGTGAAAACGTCAGCACTGTCGCGCTGTCATTCACTGGCTTCGTCGTTACAATAACATTGCTGTCGAGAGAGCGCAGCTTATAGCGCTTGCGTACAACGTCATCAGTAATCCATGGAACGTCAAACTCCATAAGCGATGGCGGGACGTTGAATCCAAGCCGATAGCAGATAACATGCTCTCGCTGCTGTTGCCAGCTTGTCGTACTCACAGCGCCCTGGAAATAGCCCTGGTCTGTGAGGATTGTTGGATACGTCAACTCGTCAAAGAGACCTCGCGGCCGGGGTATTCCTATTGTTGAGTCGCTTGCTATGAGGTTGAAATCGGGGTCATACAGCCACGCCTTTCGCGGTGATCGACGAACGAATGCCGTCGAAGAAGCTCTTTCATCATCTTCAATTGGTCCTGCTAGCGTAAGCGCAATCCGATTCCCACTCGGAGATATGTGGACTTCATAGTTCGGTCCACTAGGGAAGCGGGGTGCACGGTGTAACAAGCGTTCCTCTTGAACTTGTCCCGTGCGGCTATCTAATGATACAACCCGAGCATAAATCGAATCCCGCTTCTCTGAATTAGAAATGACAATGACTGAGACTCGACCAGGCCCGATCGCAACAACACGCTGGGCGATATCCTCAATCAGACTGCCTTCGGAAATCTGATGCTTCCAGTTAAGATATCCGGTTGCCGTGTACGATCGTACTTCGATTTTATCAGTAGCTATTTGTGACACACTGAGTAGTGTCGAATCGGATGAACGGACGAAGTTGAAGAATGCAAAGTCTCGCCTCGCGTTAAGGGGCTTCGGTGGTGGGTATCTTCCAAACCATACCACATTAGACGACGTGCTGAGTTTCTCTGCTGGAAACGAGATTGACGCGACTTTCTGCGTTGGATTCGTAATCGACGGCGGTATGCTCTTGCACGCGCTAAAGACGATGATAACCAAGAGGACTCCGATGTATCGTTGTGTGTGCGAAGTAGACATCGTCAATGGCGGAGTAGATGGTGCAGTTAAGATATCACGTGGACAAGCTTAGTCCTGAATCAAAACTACGGAAAGAAGGGAGACGTTGTTTGCAGCACAATTTGCTCGTGTGTTGGATCGGCCTAGTCCATTAATCATGAGGGAGGAGACGCTACATCTACATGAGGGTGCAAATGTGATGGAAGTCAATTTTAAGCGAGGAGCACGCCTTGGCTTTCCAATTATAGCGCGATTACGTCACTACACAGTTTGGGCGGTCGAAACGCAATACTAGCGTGCGGCCGAGGGTGCCGCATGTAGGTCGTTCATGTCGGGCAGTGTATATTCGGCGAATGAGGTCGCACATCAATGTCGTTCTACGACTTGTATCCGCAGTATCTGTTGCGATTGGATCGGTCGTGGTTGCCCCCGCTCAGTGGTCGAGGATTGCTATACCTAGCGGCGCTCCTGTCCGGCGATATATTCAGGCATCGTCCGAACGTTCGTATTGCATGAGTGGTGGGCACATTTACAGCCGTCTGAACGACGGAATATGGCATCCGACCACACTACCTCGGTTTACACAGGCGGGAACACAGTGGTCGGCTTGGAATGATACAGTAGTAGCGTGGGGCCGGTTTGGTGGTTCCTTGAACCGCCTCGTGTATTCGTTTGATGCCGGTGCGACGTGGAAGATCGCGACGTTCGATCGACCCTCCTCCCTAGACTTTGTTTCTCACTCGACGACAATCGTAACTGCACGACATCGCCTCGCTGATCGGGGGCATGCTACTCGAATCGATTACGTAACGGGTGAGATTCAGTCGTTCCAATACGATCCAGAGCAACGGCCCGGAGATCCAACGACACTTTACTCCGATGGCTCCTTTTTTATCCGAAGGAAAACAATTGACACGGCGGCCAACTTGGTTGAGTTGTTTCGCGTCACTATGCGTGGAAACGACACGAGCCAATGGGCTGTTTCGCTAGATACAGCCATCGGAATGCCCATCGTTGTCCCTGGAGCAGGTGTTGTGCTGCGGCGAGGTAGCCGATACATACATAGGGTAGGAGACAAGGTGGATACCCTTCTTGTCCCCATGCCTTACAGTAGCTTTGCCGCATTGGTTGGCCACAATGGAAAATGGCTGGCGCGTGTGGTGGAGGACAGAACGACGCGAATCATAAGTTCCGTGAATGGCCGCGATTGGACGCCGCTTCCACATGACATTGCATCGCTCCTGCATTTTCGATCGACAATGTATTCGCTGAATAATCGCACATTAGTATTCACCGATGAAGACCATAATCTTCTTGAGTTTAGCGGTCTAACCGGTGTGACCACGAGTATCTCTGATGGGCTATCTTCTCGCGCCCAAGTGGCTACCGATGGCCGTTACCTTGCAATGGCGCGTACCGCGTACGCAAGTGATGTCGGCAGATTGTTGCAGCATGTTGATGTGATCGATGATGCTCAAGACCCGCCCGACATCCGTACCATAACGCTTCCTCGTTTATCTGCTGTCAAGATCCAATGCGTTGACGGTCTTATATGGGTTATGTCGGATTCCGTCTATGCCTTTAGAGCAGACAATGGTGAGCGCGAACTGTCGATCCCGACAATCCCATTGCATGGCGGTGCCTTTGCTGTCTCCGATGCCAGTGTCTTGCGGGCAACAGCCGTCTCGGTTGAACGTTGGATGAGGAGCGATGCCACATTGCAGTCGATTGTGTCGTTCCCCGAATCGGATATTTCAGAGCGAGATGGGCTGTGCCATGTGGACGATGGGTTCTACGTCACGTCGTACCGCTGGCGTGGTATGCGATACCCGTTCGGTGAGCTTGTCGTCACCAAGTACTCTATAGACGGCGACACGCTAATCCCGCCATATGTCATCGATACCGTTGACATGCATACCAGTTACGTAACCCCGAAGTTGGATCCGATTCAGGATGGCGTCGCAATCACAGCACGCGACCGCGTCATGGGCATCATTAGAGACGATGGGACGGCGTTCTCCTATCGCGAGGTGCGCGAGGCATACGTTGCTGCCGCTTCTTTGCTGTGGGAACGCGATAGCGAGTTGAGTCTCCGTTCCTCCACTGGTTTAATCAAGCACGTGCGTAGCTATCGTCTGCCTGCCCGCCCTCAGTTCAGTCCTTACGAGTGGTTCTGCCTCGTGAACCGCTGCTACCTTACCACCGACGTCGGTGTATTCAGTGCCCCTTTCGAGAAGGGGGCAACGACTGTACAGGAGACGGCGGTGTTGACAGAGCTTGCCGTTTCAGCAGAAGGAGTCGTCATGGCCCCGTATGCGGGTAACCTATCGGTGATGGATCTGCAAGGACGCGTTATGTATGCGTGTTACGTGCAACATGGACATCACATGTTGCAACCGTTATCTCATGGAGTGTATAGTGCAACCCTTGTGGGAACAGGTGGACAGGTGCAGCGTGTGGTGTTTGTTCGGTAGCACCTAGCCATTGACGCAATCGTTCTGAAACAAGGACGGCGGTCATGGCTCAAAAGTCGTAAAGCCAAGGTCGTTCTACATCCGTACAAGCAACGACACACCGCCAGCGGCAGAGAAGGTTGGGACCGGTGGAAACAATTGGTTGAAATTCAATCCACCGGCTGAAAAAGCAATAATAGGGGGACTAAACATGAGGGAGCGAACTACATACATGATGCGTCCATCAAGTATCAGGGATATTGTAGAACTAAGGGCCACCTCGGCTCCTAAGCCGGCCTGCAATACGAAGGGAAACATTGAAAATCCGAGTTCCTCTTTTCGGGTCACTGATGGCTGCTCCACATTTGAAGCATCGAGCTCAGTGGACTCGATGGACTGCGAAGTGATAACAGCAAGGGTAAATCCACCAAAGCCATAGGGTCGAATCGGGGATGCCGAGTCGCCAAAGCGATAGACAATCGAAGCTGGTAGCTCGATGATGGCCTGTTGGCTCGTAAGTTCGAGCGAGTAGTCAGGGTCACTGACTTGCTGACTGAACAAGCTTCTTGATTCGAACCGACGAAACGACGGCTCGAGTCGAACCAATATATTCGTGTCCGCAATATTTAGGTCGACTACAAGTCCCGCAGCAAAGCCCAGTGGTGACGACCAACTCGTCGACGTGTATGCGGCCTCGTTAAACAGAATCCAACGAGGCGCACTTAACGGACTGCTGAATGCAAAGCGCAGTCCAGATCGTGAAAGTTCGATAGCATGGGCCGACATGGTGCAGGCGATAACCATACTCAGTAGCAAGGAGGCCAACGGTGCAGTACTCTTCATAAGACCTAGGTGAAATGACGTTACAGACGGATGACGATACCGGCTCCAAAAACAACGCTCGTCGTTGGCAAATATAACTCGTTTAGGCGCTCAGAGGACCAGCGCGCGCTAACACTTGGATCGCTTAGGCGATGCGCTAATCTAACATCAACCTGTGCATCAAGGGACGTTGCAAGATGAAATGATGTACCCATGGTGAAAAGAGCCGAAAAGCCCGCCTCTAAGGCGCCCTGAGTATGTTCGTCATTTACGGTGTATCGATACCACTCATTGTCATCGTTTAACGACCAATTTGTGTATTGTGCATTCCATGTTAAACCGCGTCCCAGCGTAAGCACTCCACCAAAGCCAAAGAACGGCGTGATGTGATCGTTGCCCCTTGCCAAGTACGTAACAAATGCCGGGATATCTATGAGCTGATACTGAGCATCAAGATAGCCAGATGTGGGTCGAGGATTGCCTGGATCAGGACGTATAGTTCCAAGCTCGGACCGCACGGAGACATTCCGTAATGTGGTTTCAATGCGACCGCGAAGAATTGGTCCGAAATCAGCTTCGAATGCAAGTCCGTATGATGTGCCAACAGAAAAATCGGAAGTAACAATTGCCCCTTGCCCAGCCGATCCTACTACTGGTACGTCGATAGCGCTGCGTACACCAACGGCGGTGTTGCTGCATGATGCCAGAGTCATTGCGGCCACAGCAGCTAAGAAGGACGTGACGATGAGTCGTACTGAGTCGTTCATAGTTGTGCCAATAGTCCAAGCGATAGGCCAAAGCTCCACCGCGGCGTGTTGTGACGAGCAATAAAGGTTGTACCCGTGTTAGGGTCGAGTCCTCCTCCGGCGCCTAGAGTTGTGACGGAAGGCCAATAGGATGCACGTATGCCGGCTACTGCCCTGAGCGTGCTGGATATCGAGATGATGGCGTCAGATCCTGCTGTGGCATTAACTGCCAGCGAGCCAAACTCGGTTGTGGTGCTTGCGATGCCACTCCTGCTAATCTCCTCGACGTTGCTTACTGTTACCCTCTGCGTTACCGTGGACTGAAGTGTCTGGGCAATAGGAAGCCACACAGTTGGCCCTGCAAACACCCGAATCACAAAGGAGCTGTCAACAGAGAAGACTGGCAGCACAGCTTGTACGGGCAATTCGAAGAGCGTGGTCGTTGATGCGAACGTATATGCCGCTAACGAGTTCGCAAGCGAAGGATCGCCGGATGTCGTAGAGACTGGTATGTAGCGAAGTGAAGGCTCGAGTCTGAGGCCAATAGCACCACGACGATGACGCTCGATCGTGACTCCGACGATGGCGTTTGGCGTCTGCGTCGTTTCCTCCGTGAGCGATGGATCCGTCATGGAAGAGGCCATAAACTCAGCACTGATTTTTGGCCCAACTCGTGTTTCAGCGCATGATGCCAGAATGAGTGTGGCGAATATCGCCGTTGTTAGGTACAGAGCGCAATGCACGGATATTACCGGAAGAATCTCTTCGCGTCGTCCTTCATACGCACAAGTTCACTCTTGAGCAAATACATCATGTGGCCGGCGATGTAGTACGTCATGGATACGTTAGGACGTAACGCCGCAGGCAAGCCCATGTGCGATATGGTGTATTCGGCAGCGTGGAACGGCGTCGCTAAATCGTAATATCCGTTTAACACCCAAACACGTAAGTCAGGATTCGACGCCATGGCGCTGCGCAGTGCAGGCGCAACGCTAAGATATTCGTTGGTTGCGCCCGAAAAATCCCATGGACGCACCTTGCCCGTTAGGACCTCGTATGGCAAGGCAGTCGTTACGCCCAGTTCTCGCCGCAGATAATCGTTGATGCACGTCGAATATGCTCCCTGTACGGCCGGCGCATAGCTTGGGTCGCGTTCCTGCCACTCGCTCAGTGGGTCGGTCATGATTCCCGTGTATCGGCTGTCGAAGCGTCCCACAACCTTGCCCTCGGTGCGCAGCAGCTCTTGCGTTAGTCGATGGATATTGGGCCTCAGGTTGGTTCGTTCAACGTATAACCTGTCCAATCCCGTATAGTGGACAACGCTGTCGATCGCTTGCGTACGCGGTGCCCCTTGTAAACCATCACCAAGCATAAGGGCTAGTGTATAGGGGCCCCCAGCAAATTGACGGGCACGCTGTACCACTTCTTCAAGGGGCATCGACAGCAGCGTGGGCGAGAGCTTTTTGTGATACCAAGCGGTGGCGGTATAGGAGGGTAAAAACAGTGCAAACGGGAGGTCGTTGCCGTCGTCAAACGAGATGGTTTGGAATTGCAAGACGGCCGACACGAGGATGACGCCGTTGAGGAACATGCCGTAGCGACCTTGCAGGTGATCGCTCAGGGCCGAGGCGCGCGTAGTGCCGTACGATTCGCCGATGAGGAATTTTGGCGACGCCCAGCGGGCATTGGTACTCGTCCAACGATGGATAAAGTCGCCAACTGATTCAACGTCTTGCTGCACGCCGTGGAACGTGCGAGCTTCCTTTTCGTCGTTAGCGCGGGAGAAGCCCGTGCTTACGGGGTCGATAAACACAAGGTCGGTAAGGTCGAGCCACGACTGGTCGTTATCGACGAGCTTGTAGGGTGGGGGCAGCGGAGAGCCATCATCGTTCATAGCTACGCGCCGTGGACCCAGTGTGCCAAGGTGTAACCACACGCTCGACGAGCCGGGACCGCCATTGAAGCTAAACGTAACGGGACGTTTTGTGGGGTCGGCAACGCCGGTGCGGGTATAGGCGATAAAGAAGACCTTGGCCCGTTCGGAGCCATCCTCGCGAATAAGTGGCAGGTGGCCTACGGTAACGTCGTAGGTTATGGCCTGGCCGCCAATCGACACCGTCTTGCGGACCGTTGAAGGCGTGTGAAAGATAGCGGCACGGCTGGTGGTGTCGGCCGCAACAGCAGGCAGGACGGATACACTTAGCAGCAAGGTAGCAAAGGCACAACGTATGCCCTGCAGGGAGGAGAGGAATTCAAGCATGGGCAAAACTACAAAGAAGGGAATCGGAACGTAAGTGCCCGCGTATCTGCGGATAGATGATGCAAATTGTGACCATGTTTCCAGTTCCTGCATCTGTTGTCCGTGAAGACAGCCGATGACTTTGTGCAGGCATACAAGAACGTCCGACGCGAGTGCGAACGGTTTGCGTTGTTTGTGGCGCGTGACCGTGAGCTAGCCGCAGACTACTTGCAGGAGGCACTTACGGCGGCCTTTGCAGCACTCAGGAGGATCGACGACGCCGGTGCGCTTAAAAGCTACGTTATGAGAGCTGTGCTACGACAGCATCGCAGAAGCAGTAGCCGAGCGCAGAAAATCGAACTCGCCGATATGGACTTGCTCCGATGTCCTGCATACGCGAGTGCCGAAGAAACCACCGATGCACAGCTTGTTCGAGATGCCATTGCCAATCTGCCGGATGACCAGCGTATTCCATTGGTGCTTGCCGAGATTGAAGGATGGCCACTAGCCGACATCGCAGCAGAGCTTGGGCTTGGGCTGTCGGCAGTGAAAATGCGAATAAAACGGGGCCGCGACACTGTGATTGAACAACTCCGCGAACAGCCAGTAACGAAGGACAACGTTGACCATGAATGAACAACGATTAGAATCCGCTCTCTCAGTCATTCGTCAGTCGGACGTTGTGATGCACATTGTGACCGATGATGTACTTGCAAAAATCACTCAGCGCAAACGAAGTTACCCATGGCTTCTCCTGGCCATGGGACTATCCCTTGCGTTGGGACTCTGGATGTTGCCCTATGGTACCGAAGACCCAAGCCAGCCGCACGCTGGTGCATCAACATCACAAAACCACGTTGCGGAGCGCAGAGCAGCAACTGCACACGTTACCGATTCCCATCAACACTCTGCGATAGCGTCTGAAATCAACAAGACATCGAACGCAACCGCCGGGATATATCGAGTTTACACACCCATCGCGTTCAGCAGGATTGCCCAGAACGAAGCCGGTGAACTTGCAGCACGCGTAGAAATAGAGCTGACAAACGAAGAGCTGCTGAGATTGGGGATTGCGGTTGACTCCACAACGGTGTACAATGTTAATGGTGTTGGCTACACTATCGATACAGCACTTTGGAGTCGTTATCCACCTATACTCCTGCAATTTGTTAGAGATCAGTTTACAGAAAAGTGGCCAGCATTTCCAATTCTTACGCGACATCAAGTGAATGTTGATAGAACTAACTCGTTTAGTGGAAGCACTTCGGATTATCCGCAGCCCTTTTCGGAGATCCATGAAGTTCAGCGTACTCGAAACACGTGGAAGGGAGAGGGTTTGGCTGGAGGGGCGGGTGGTGTAGATAGCTCTAAGGTCCGAGCCAGCGCATCTCATCTGACACGAACCCTTGCGCTCGCCTTTCGTGTAGCCGAGTCGCTCATACATCAGTTGACTGACCTCGACTCCATGCTCGTCTTCGAATTCGTCGAGCAGGGTGTCCGGCTTCCCGTCGATCGGTTGCTTGTACCAATCAAGTATAGCACACCGTGGATAGCCGACCCAAATGCCGAAGGTGAACGTCGCCGTCTCGTTGGTGTCTCGTGGTTCTTCCCAACCAAGGAGTTCTTCGACCGATTGCCGGAGCGCATATCGAACTTCATCCGACCTGAGTACGAGGCCACTCTGGCGTTCGTCGAAGAACAGCTCTCTCGCGATCAATTATGCAACTTGCTCACCCAGCCGTCGGCCCTTGGCCTATGCACCACCGTCGATAACCGATTGTCTATCGACGGTGTTGGGCCCATTCCCGCACGTAGCGCCGTCACGATTTCTGTGCGTAGCCAGCAGCCAACCATGGCCGATGTTTCCATTGTTTCTGACCTAGGTCAGACGCTCCTTGTTGAAAGGGGCATCGCCTTACCCGGTGGGCTATACAAGGTACAGCTACAGGTGTCTGGACGCAACATCCCGGCCGGGGCATACAACGTTGTTGTCACGTCAAGTCTTGGAACAGCCACGTCTCGGATCTTGGTGGAATAGTATACTCGGTTTGCTGACGTCTTACACGCGTCGGCGCTGGAAGGCATTGTACTATCAATCTGGCGACTTAGTGAGCTTTCTGGTTGTAGAGTAGGTTGGTTCGATCATCTGTCGAGAATACGGCGCCATAACGAAGCACGAATTGCACTGGTTGTTCGACGTGCGATGTATGGCTTCGATAACTTCGATCTGCGTATTTTGGATGCCGCCGAGGGTTTCGTGCGGCAATCCCCAACATTGGTCTGAGCCGATACAATGCACGTAGTTTGTTCGGTTGCGAGGGCTCGTTACGTTTGCTGGCTTTCAACTAATGTTGCCACTCTTCGCGATTAAACGTAAAAGCCTATGCATGCAATCTGAGACTGAATGGCTGCGACGTATCCCATAATTGAAATCGAATCTGAATCTCGCGGTGCAATTGAGCAGCTGGGTAGCAAGCCGAAATTCTGGTTTCGTCGCGATGGTCATGACTGGCTCTTCAAGGAAGCGAGAGAGAGCACTGGTGAAGACTGGGCAGAGAAGGTAGCGTCGACAATAGCTGAGCGGCTAGGCGTAAGGTCGCACTATGCCGAACTTGCCGTCTGCAATGGAAGGCGAGGCTGTGCTGTTAAGTCGTTCGTTGTGCCTCATATTTCGGCCCTCGTTCATGGCAACGAAGTCCTAGAGCTTACCGTCCCAGGGTACGATATGACTGTCGAATATGGCCAATCTGATCATACAATTGATAACATTGTAGGGGCAATCGAACGCCTCTTCCCGATGGGCAAAGAACGGCATGTTGCGGCAACACGTATGGTTGGATATCTCGTGCTAGATGCATTGATTGGCAACACGGATCGACACCATCAGAACTGGGGGGTCTTGCTGACGGAGGTGGGGCCGAGTGGGAGTTTCGCTCGAATCGAGATGGCACCAACGTACGATCATGCCTCGTCGTTGGGCAGGGAGTTGTCTGACGCCAGAAGGAACATGATACTCCGCGAGCAGTCCGTCAGAAGGTATGTTGAAAGAGCAAGGGGCGGTATCTTTGCCAGTCCCGAAGCAAAGCGTGGTATGTCTCCTTTGGATGTTGCGCGTCGTTTGGCACTGGATTACCCGGAGCTGTTTTTTCATTGGCAAAGAAGACTGAAACAATTGCCCGTTCGTTTTTGGGACGAGATTTTAGCCTGTGTCCCAGATGGACGCATGACCGATTCGAGTAAACTGTTCGCCAGTGCCTTGCTTGCGGAGAACAGAAGCATTATTGAAGAGCTATCATGACGAGTTTATTCCTTGCTTGGCAAGCACCTGATGAGTCCTCTAAGAGCAGAGCTTGGTTTCCTGTAGGACGCCTCGACGCAGAGCCCGAATTGCGGCATTATCGCTTCCGTTATACACGTGGTGCGCTTACAGCCAGAGAAGAAGTCGGATTTGTACCATTCTTGTCTTTCCCAGACTTTCAAAGAGATTACGAGTCGCCTGTTCTTTTCCCACTGTTTGAAAACCGGGTCCTCTCACCAAAGAGGTCCGACTTTGGAGAGTACATCAGTTGGTTAGGACTCGAGCCTGCCAACGCTGATCCCATTGCCGTCCTCTCCGTTTCCGGAGGTGAGCGACTTACAGACAGTCTAGAGGTTTTCCCGGAAGTCCGAGCAGATTCAGAGGGGGTTTTCAAGGTCCGGTTCTTTCTCCACGGACTGCGTCACTTAGGTAAGGCGGCTATTGATCGTGCATCTAGCTTGCAGGTTGGTGAAGACCTACGAATCATGGTAGAAATCAACAACCCCGCCACAAGACTTGCTATCACACTCAATTCAAGTGATTACCAAATGATTGGCTGGGCACCCCGATACCTCGTTCCAGATATGCTTAACTGTGTTCCTCATGCGCCTGACGTTTCGGCTCGAGTTGTAAGGATCAACAGTAACACAGCGCCCCTTAATCAGAGGTTCATGATTGAGTATGTAGGTAAGGCAGCAGCAGGAAAACAGCCAATGTCGACACCAGACTTCCTGCCGTTGCTCGACTAGTGCCCCAGACCTGAATCATGTTCTAATCTTCGCTGTGTGGTTACTACGTCCAACGGTTTCTCCGTAGGTTGCGCCATGTCCAAACCTATCGTTCTTATCGATGGCATGTCGCTGGTGTTCCGCGCCTATCATGCCCTGCAACGTACCGGAATGAAGTCGCAAACAGGCGAACCTACCTTTGCCGTGTTTGCCTTTGCCAACATTTTGCTGAGTCTGCTCGAAAAGCATGACCCAGAAGCAATCTGCGTGGTGTTCGACACGAAGGAACCTACATTCCGACACGAAATGTATCCGCTGTACAAGGCTCATCGCGATGCCTTTCCAGAAGACCTGGTGCCACAGTTGGGCCGCATCAAGGAGCTGATACGCCTGTTGGGTCTTTCGCAGCTAGAACTGCCCGGCTTCGAAGCCGATGACATCATTGGCACTATCGCCAAACGTGAAAGCGCCGACGGCCACGACGTCTTATGCGTGACGTCCGACAAAGACTATTTCCAGCTCGTTACCGACCGCGTTCTGGTGTTGCGTCCCGGCAAGGACGTCGCCGAATACGAACGCTACGACGCCGTTCGTGTAAAGGAAAAGTTCGGCGTAGCACCCGAACATGTGATCGACGTGCTAGCCCTTATCGGCGATGCCAGCGATAACGTGCCAGGCGTGAAAGGCGTTGGTGAAAAAACCGCTATTCCGCTGATTGAGACGTACGGAAGCGTGGAAGGAATTTACGACAACCTTGACAAGATCGACAAGGCCTCGCTGCGCGCAAAGCTGGAAGCGAGCCGCGATATGGCCGCACTGTCGAAGGTGCTCGTTACCATTCATACGGATGTGCCCATCGACGCAAAGCGTGCAGCCCTTGTTCGCAATCCCATGAACGGCCCCGAGCTCGACGCAATGATGGCCGAGCTAAGCTTTCATACCCTACGCCGTAAGATGGCAACCCTGGCCGGCAATGGTAACAGCGGCGGAGCAACCGACACCGCGAACGATGCCGCCGATTACGGCGCAACAGCGCCCGTTAGCACGCCACCTGCGTCGTCGCTCAAAACACTTAAGGATGTGCCACATACCTACACGCTTATCGACTCTCAAGGGGCACTCGACAACCTTGTGGCCGAGCTTGCAGGCGTCACGACGCTATGCGTCGATCTTGAGACGACATCACTCGATGCCATGCAATGCGCCGTCGTTGGTATTGCGCTTTGCCACCAAGCGGGCACTGCGTGGTATATCAGCGTGGATGATAACGCGGATGCTGCGGCCGTAGGCCTCTTCGACGAACCATCGGCCAAGAAGGGCATCGATGTTGCAACAGCCATGGCATCACTTAAGCCGCTCTTGGAATCGCCTGCCATTGGCAAGGTAGGCCAGAATCTAAAGTTCGACGCCCTCATCCTTCGGCGCTATGGCATTCGCGTTCACCCTGTGGCATTCGACACGATGCTAGCCAGTTACATCCTCGACCCCGACCAGCGTCATGGCATGGATGCATTAGCTGAGCGGTGGCTTGGTTACGAGCCAATACCAATAACCGCGCTTATTGGCGAAAAGAAGGCCTCGCAGATTACCATGCGCGAGGTAGCCGTCGAGCAAGCATGCGAATATGCGTGCGAAGACGTCGACGTAACGTGGCGCCTAATGGAGTGCCTGCAGCCAGCGTTGTCCAACGAAGGGCTTACATCATTGGCAACCGATGTCGAGTTCCGGTGTTCCGAAGTTCTTACCGTGATGGAGTCGAACGGTATCTATATCAACACGTTGGCGTTGTCGGACCTAGCCACGTTCATGCGCGACGAAGCAGCACGGCTGGAGCAACTCATCTTTGCTGAGTCTGGCGAGCCATTCCTTATTTCGTCGCCAAAGCAGTTGGGCGAGGTTTTGTTTGAACGGATGATGTTGCCCTCGCCGAAGAAGACAAAGACTGGCTACAGTACCGACGCCTCGGTGCTGAGCGAGCTTGCAGAGTCGTTTCCAATCGCGCGCTACGTGCTGGAATACCGACAAGTCGAGAAACTGCGCAGCACCTACGTCGAGTCGCTCCCTCGTCTTATCAACCCGCAAACGGGCCGAGTGCACACTACGTATAACCAGACCATCGCCGCCACTGGACGTCTGTCGTCAACCGATCCCAATCTTCAGAACATACCGGTCCGCTCGGAGCTTGGCCAGCAGATTCGCAAGGCCTTTGTACCACAGCGTGACGACAGTGTAATCCTCTCGGCCGACTACTCGCAAATCGAACTACGCATCATGGCGTCGATGTCGGGCGACGCCGGCTTGCGCGCAGCGTTTGCCGCCGGCCACGACGTACACGCCGCCACGGCCGCTGGCCTGTTTGGCGTTGCCATTGCCGAAGTAACATCCGACCAGCGCCGCATAGCAAAGACCGTCAACTTCGGCATTATGTATGGCCAAGGAGCCTTTGGATTGTCGCAGCAACTAGGCATTAGCCGTACCGAGGCCCAAGGCATAATCGACAACTACTTTAGCGCCTATGCCGGCATCAAGCAGTTCATCGACTCTACCGTCGAAACCACTCGGTCACGTGGCTATGCCACCACCATGCTTGGTCGCCGCCGCTACTTTCATGCCATCAACAGCAGCAACCGGGCCTTGCGTACCTCGGCCGAGCGTGCCGCCGTAAACACGCCCATACAGGGAACGGCGGCCGACATGATCAAGCTGGCCATGATTCGCGTTCACGACCGTATGGTTCGCGAGGGTATGCAGTCGCTACTGATGCTACAGGTGCACGACGAATTGGTTCTTGAAGCACGGCTCGACGAACTGGATGCGTTGCAAGCCCTTGTACGAGAGGAAATGGAGCAGGCGTTGCCGCTGGACGGAGTGCCCGTGGTGGTAGATACCGGCCACGGGCCCACCTGGTACCACGCCCACTAGGCAGCTACGGCATCCTCTGCCGGTGCAGCCGTCGAAGAAGCCACCTCAGCATCAGACTCCTCCTCGGTCTGCGGTGCGTCCGTCGTTTCGGCCGTCACAGGCGTACGGAATCGCCAGGCGCGTCTCCGCTCTACCCATGCCCGGTGCTCACCATTGTAGTGCTCGTCGCGCTGCATTAGCGCAAAGGCAAACTCCACCGTGCAGATCGACAGACTGGTAAGCTTCTTCAACAGGTCTACCGTTTGCCCATCGTCGAACAACAGCCGCGCCTGCGCTCGCCGAATGTCGTTCTTCGTATCCACCACGGCAGCATCGGCATAACGCAAAAAGCGCAGCCGCTCGTCGAGTTGCCGTGCCTCGTAACTGTCGCGGATGTGCTGGCCGATAGAATCGGCCGATGCTACAAGCTGGCGCCCCAGTCCATCCTGATGAATCGGTGTCCACGAGTCCACGTGAACCGCCAGAATGTCACTCACTTCCTCGGCCATGCGGTGAATTCGCAAGGAATGCACACTCATACTCACTTCTCCTACACGTACGTTTCGGACAACCGCTCCGTGGCCCTTCCACGGCCTGTTGCTCCGTAAGGGGCATCGTGTCACGACGGGGGTAAAGTGTGACACTCGCCGTCAATGCCGTAGTTTTGCCGTCAATGTCACACCTCGAAGCCCTTCTACTGGGCATCATTCAAGGGCTGTCGGAGTTCATTCCCATCTCGAGTACGGCCCATCTCACGATTGCTGCCTCGCTCATGGGTGTAATCGACCCGAATCGCCCAGAGCAATGGACGGCCTTTATGGCCACCATTCAGTTAGGCACGCTTGCTGCTGTGCTGTGGTACTTCCGTGCTGATATCCTTCGCATGGTTGGTGCCGTCGTGCGCGAGAATCTTGGCGCCGGTCGCGTGCCACTGCGGCAGCAGAGTGCCGATGCACGCCTTGCTTGGTATGTGGTGGTGGGCACGATACCGATCGTGGTGGTGGGCTTGGTGGCTAAGGACGCCATCGAAGGGGTGTTTACCAAGGACTTGCGCGTGATCGGCACTACCTTGATTGGTGTAGCCGTGATCTTGTGGTTGGTAGAACGCCGTGCTGCATTCCGCAAGACCACGTCGGAGATGTCGTTTGTTGACACGCTCGTGATTGGCCTGTCGCAATGTCTTGCGCTTATCCCGGGCGTGTCGCGCAGCGGCTCTACCATCGTTGCAGCGCTTGCGCGCGGCTGCACGCGCGAGGCCGCAGCGCGCTTTAGCTTCTTGCTGAGCATTCCGGCAATCCTTGGGGCAGGCGTGTTGCAGTTCGTGAAGGCGTTGGACTACCTGTCGTGGCACGACGGTGGCCTCGACCTTGTGATTGCCACAGTGGCCGCGGCAATTAGTGGATATTGGTCCATCGCCTTCCTTCTCAATTTCCTTCGCTCACATTCTTTGACCGGATTCGTCGTCTACCGCATCGCCGTTGGCTTGGCAGTGTTTGCGCTGCTGGCTTCGGGACTGATTTCACCACTTCCGTAGTCATGATTGTTCGTTTTCTTCCTGTTGTAGCACTTGTGCTATTCACGCTTGTGACGTCGTCGTGCCGACGTATGGCCGAAGAGTCCAATACCCCGGTCTTACAGGAAATGGCCCCGCCTTCGACTTCCAGCATCGACACCTTGCTAGATGAGTCGATGCCCCCTACCGATACAGCCGTGGTAACACAGCGAGTAAAGGTGGCAACATCGATGGGTACGTTTGTAATTGGCTTGTATGGTGCCGACGCCCCCATTACGGTAAAGAACTTCGTGGGACTTGTGAAGAAGAAGTTCTACGATGGCATGTTGGTGCATCGAGTGTCGAGAGACTATCTGGTGCAAATGGGCGACCCGTTTACGAAAGACCCATCACTGCGAAATGCGTGGGGGCGCGGTGGCGCAACTGCAACAGGCGATGCACTTCCGGTGGAAATCGATGCAACGACGCCTTCGGCGCGAGCAGGATATGATGTGGGAGTGGTGGCAATGGCGCGACGCCTCGACGATGACAAAAGCGGCACTAGTCAGTTCTTTATCTGTTTGGAGAAGGCCAAGGTTGTGAAGCACGACTTCACCATCTTCGGGAAGGTCATCGACGGAATGGACGTTGTGATGCGCATGAACGGCGTGGCTGTAGAGCCCAGTCCACTCGATGACAATGACGGAATACCCGTTACGCCGATCGAAATTCGCAGGGTAACCCTGCTACCTACACGGTAATCACTTTCTACCACTTTTTTTGGAGTACCTAATGAATCTCTTCGTTGCATTCGGCGGCCTTATGCTGCTAGCTGGAGCATTTGCTATGACTACCATGCCGTCAGCGGCGCAAGCCTCGAACGACAAGCCCGAGTTTGTCATCACTGTCCGCCAGGGGTCTAAGGTTCTCGGCGAGATTGTTCTTCGCCTGTGGCCCGACGTTGCCCCCGGACATGTAGCGCACTTCACGGCGCGCGTTGCCGAGGGATACTATGACAATACGGCCTTCCACCGCGTGATTCCGAATTTCATGATTCAGGGTGGCGACCCGAATAGTAAGGATCAACCGCGTGAAACGTGGGGAACGGGCGGCCACCCCGAAAAGGTGAAGGCCGAGTTCTCGAAGAAGAGCCACGCTCGCGGTGTGCTTTCGGCTGCTCGTACGAACGATCCTAACAGCTACGGCGGACAGTTCTTTATCTGCGTTGGCGATGCCTCGTTCCTCGACGGACAGTACAGCGCCTTTGGCGAAGTGGTGAGTGGCATGGAAGTGGCCGATGCCGTCGTGTCTTCACCCCGTGATTCCCGCGACAATCCTCTTGAGAAGATTTCGATGACCATTAAGCCGAAGTCGACGAAGTAAGTGCGGCGCAGCTTTCGATATTGCCTTGTTAGTGTTCTCCTGGCCACCGTGATCCCCATGGTCGCGGTGGCACAGGTTAGTCCGTTGCCCGAAGGCGTCGAGCGCGAGAATCTGGGCAGCGGCGTGAATGGTCCGTACAACGATTTTGCGCCCGTCATCTCTCCCGATGGGCGCACGCTCTTCTTCTGTCGATCCAACGACCCAAGCAACATTGGAGGCGGTCGCCAAGATATCTGGGTATCGCAATTGCAAGAAGACCGAACGTGGGGAACTGCCGTCAATATTGGCCCCCCATTGAACAATCGCGAGCATAACTCGCTCATGTCGATTTCGCCTGATGGCAACATGGCACTCGTGCTCGACAACTACGGCACGCCTGATGGACGTCATCGCAGCGTGGCGCTTAGTCGGCGTGTGGCCTCGGGATGGGGCGAGCCGAAGTCGATAGACATTAAGAATTATTACCACCTTGGTGGTGAACGCGGCTTTACGATGTCGAACGACGGCAAGGTCATGGTCATGGCTATCAACCGTCACGACACCCGTGGCGGCAACGACTTGTACGTGAGCTTTCGCATTACCGATACGGAGTGGACCGAGCCACAGAACATTGGCGGTACCATTAATACCATCGGACAAGAAGGCACGCCCTTTATCGCTTCCGATGGATCGTCGCTCTACTTTTCGTCGACTGGCCATGGTGGTTACGGCGGCTTCGACGTATACGTTAGCCGGCGTCTAGACACATCGTGGACGTCGTGGTCCGACCCCATCAACCTAGGCCCATCCATCAACACTGCCGGTGCCGACCTGTATTACACCATTCCGGCCAGCGGCGACCTTGCCTACTACGTGTCGAGTGTGAACACACGCGGCGAGGGCGACATCTTTCGTGTCTTCCTTCCCGAGTCGGTGCGCCCGCGTCCGGTGGCCCTTATCTACGGCAAGGTGTTAAACAAGAAGACGCTCGAGCCAGTCGAGGCCGACATCGTCTATGAAATCCTCGAAACTGGCGAAAACGTTGGCACTGCACGTTCAACGCCTGTGACTGGCGACTACAAAATCATCTTGCCTGTAGGGCACAACTATGGCTTCTTAGCTTCGGCCCCGGGCTATGCCAGTGTGAGCGACAACATCGACCTAACCAAGGCCACCGAATACATCGAGATTCGTCGCGACCTCTATCTCGTGCCCATCGAAGTTGGCCAGACGTTGTCTCTCAACAACATCTTTTTCGACTACAACAAGTCGACGTTGCGCAAGGAATCGCGCGCCGAGTTGGCCCGACTTGTGAAGATTCTCAACGAGAACCCTTCGATGGAGATCGAAGTTGGAGGCCATACCGACGACCGCGGCAGCGACCAGTACAATCTTAAGCTTAGTGGCGAGCGCGCAAAGTCTGTTGCAGAGTATGTTGTAGCACAGGGAATTGCGCTACAACGTGTAACCCACAAGGGCTATGGCAAGGCCAAGCCAGTCGATACCAACGAAACCGACGAGGGCCGTCAGCGCAATCGTCGGGTCGAAATCACCATCACCAAGCAATAACCCTCTTGCCGTCATCTACCATTCTTTGTACCTGTGCAAGGGGCATCGTTCCTGCGCTACGCGCCGAGCTAGAGCAGCTTGGATATACCATTGCTGTAGAATACCCTTCGGGTGTAGCCATCGAAGGTACCATGGCGGACTGCATGCGCCTGAACCTATGGCTGCGCACAGCGCACCGCGTGTTGTACCGCCTTGCGGCGGGTCGCGCCCGCGACCCGCGAGAGATATACACCATGGCGCATCGCATTGCGTGGGAAGACATCATTCCTCGTAAGGGCTATGTAGCCGTCATTTCGAGTGTCGACACACCTTCGATTACCAATACGCAGTTTGCCAACGTTAAGGTCAAAGATGCTATCGTTGACCGCATTCGTGAGCGCACCGGTTCGCGCCCAGATTCGGGTCCACGTACGGACAACACCGTCGTATTTCTGTATTGGCATGGCGCCGAGGCGATGTTATACATCGACACAAGTGGCCCCTCGCTAAGCGATCGTGGTTACCGGCTGGACGCTGCGCGCGCGCCACTGCGCGAGACGCTTGCCGCCGCCATTGTGATGTCGACTACGTGGCAGCCAGACGACCACAGTTTTGTTAATCCCATGGGCGGCAGTGGTACGCTGGCCATCGAGGCAGGCCTGATTGCTACGCGCCGTGCGCCGGGCATCATGCGCACCAATTTTGGCTTCATGCATGTGCAGGGCTACGATGCCAAGGCTTGGAACACGCTGCGCGCACAGGCCCAGGCCGGTGAACGCGAAGCCCCGCATGCTATCGTATGTACCGACATCAGCCGCCGCGCCGTAGAGTCGGCACGTGCCAACGCGCGCCGTGCCGGCCTTGGCAATACGCTTGACCCTTTCGTGTGCGACTTCCGCAATACACCGATGCCCCCTGCTCCGGGCGTAGTTGTTGTAAATCCCGAGTACGGACTGCGCCTAGGCGATGAAGACGAACTCGTAGAAACGTACGGCGCCATTGGCGACTGGTTCAAGCAGTCGTGCAAGGGCTACATGGGCTACATACTCACGGGCAACATGGAGCTTGCCAAACGTGTGGGCCTGCGAGCAAAACGCCGCCTGCCCTTCTGGAATGCCGACATCGAATGCCGCCTACTCGAGTACGAGCTGTACGAAGGAACAAGACGTACAGATTAACATGCCGAAGGCATGTACCTATGCCGAAGGCATGTAGCTGGGCCGCAGGCCCGTAACTGCGGCGCAGCCGCGTACCTATGCGCAGCATGTACCTATGCGCAGCATGTACCTATGCGCAGCATGTACCTATGCGCAGCATGTAC
>VFQQ010000274.1_pt1 | contig 118469 bp, 91 predicted proteins | sample 3512341 | NCBI WGS metagenome assembly VFQQ01 (sample SAMN10412373, study PRJNA504923) | tailings metagenome | isolation source: Relicate 2 Philex TSF1 revegetated site | place: Philippines: Tuba, Benguet | collected 2017-08-29 | reverse complement strand
GGAGAGGGGCGGGAGCGATGTCGGTTTTTGTGTCAGGTGGCCCCAACCGGCAACGTTGGCCATTCCCCGGGCGTTCGCGGACTGTCGTCCGCGGCTAAACCGCGGGGTTTCCCGGGCCCCACCGCGCGGCGCCACCACCACCCTCCCACAAAGCGCCCCTGGGCGTCGCAGCCCCCTTAGCGCAACCCATCATCTTCGCCACCCCGGTCCAGCGGAACGCTGGTCGGTTCGAGGGGGACCCGGCAGTCCATGAGCGAGCCGAAGAGGGCGGCGAACGTGAAGGCTCCGGCGTTCACGAAGAAGACCGCGTCCCAGCCCGAGTGCCACTTCTCCCGCAGCAGCATTGCCAGCAGCGGAGCGAGGCCCGCCCCCATGTTGCCCCACATGTTGCCCCAGCCGAGCACCGATCCGACGTGCTTTCCGCCGGTGTCCTGGGCGAAGGCCCAGGTGGCCGGGATCCCCATGTCGGTCGAGAAGGCGAAGAATGTCAGGAGCCAGGTCACCTGCCAGGGATCGTTCACGAACGGACAGGCACAGAGGGCCGCGGCTCCGACGAGCTTGAGCGGGCCGAGGAACACGCCGCGGCCCCACCGCAGGCCGAAGGCCTTGGTGAGGCGGTCCGTGAGCCAGCCGCCGAGGAGCATTCCGGTGCAGCCGCCGACGAGGGGCATCGTCGCCATCAGGCCGCGGTCTTCGATCGGGACCTGGAACTGCTGGGAGAGGAACTCCGGCATGAGTGTAATGACGAACGTCCAGCCGACGTTGACCCCGAACTGCATCAGGGAGCTGAACCAGACGTTCTGGCTGGTGGCCATCAGGCCCCACGGAACGGGGGGGGCCTGGGTGGCGACCGGAGGCCCGGCGGCGGGGCCGCGGATCAGGGCGATTTCCTCGGCGTTGCAGCCGGGATGTTCCGACGGCCAGTCCCGGACGAGTCCCCAGAAGATCATCCCGACAATGACTCCCGCGGCGCCGAAGATGATCAGCGTCGGACGCCATCCTTTCACATGCAACTGTACCAGCGTTTCCGGATAGGCCTTCTCGACCAGGAGGCGGTTCAGCCGCTGGAACTCGAGCTCCGTCCGCTCCGCGGGGGGCTTGCGCTCGATGGCGGTTCCGTCGGAGGAGAGCTGGACCCCCTTGGGGAGTGCCCCGAGGTCGATGCGGGACTTGATGAAAGCGTTGAGCGCCCCGACCACTTCGCCGAGCTGGGCGTCGGTCGGCGGAGCGAGCGGCGGGGGATCCCCCTCATGGGTCGCCGTCGCGGCGGCCTGGAAGGCGGCTTCGGCCCTGGCTCGCGAATCGCGGAGCTGAGCGAGGGAGTCGCCGGGGAACTCGGAACGGAGTCGCTCGGCGAGGATCGGGCGGAGGAGGTTCTTGGACTTGGCGGGGTCCTCGTCGATGACCTCTTTGACCAGTCTGGTCGGGTCGAGGACGCCGCGGGGGGTGATCTCGGCCGGCGTCGTCATCGGGACGCACCAGACGATCAGCCAGGCTGTGAGGAGGTTGGCCCCCGCTCCGCCGAACCGGCCGCCGAAGGCGACGAGGCTGTTGGCGGTCGCGCGGAAGTTCTCGGGGGCCCAGCGTTTCACGAGGATCGCGAGGGTCGGATACGCCCCCGCCTGGAACAGGCCGAGGGCGAGCCGGGCGGCGATGAGAGTCCAGAAGTCGGTGGCCAGCGCGATCAGGATCCCGAACAGGGACCAGGTGACGAGGTACACGACCATCATTCGCCGCGGTCCGTAGCGGTCGCTGAACCAGCCGGTCGGAACCTGGCCGAAGGCGTACGCCCAGAAGAAGACGGAGAGAGCGACCCCGAGCTGCGTGGCGGAGAGCCGGAGGTCTTCGCGGATGTAGGTCGCCGCGACGGCGAGGCAGACCCGTTCGAGATAGAGGAGGACCGCCGCCAGCGTGGCGGCGGCGATGATCCAGTAACGAATGTTCGTAGCACGCGACGGCGCGGAGGCTTCGTCGGCAAAACTCATGAGACAGTCCCGTCAGGCAAGAGACGCGCGCACGCCCATGGGAACATCTCAGACAACGAATGTCCAACCACTGATGCGACTTGAACGCGAACTCCCGCCGAAATGTCGACCCGGGCCGGAGGACCGGCCGGCCGGGGGCACTTTCGCAGTGGTCGCGCGGCTCCGGCTACTGGAGCTGCACCGGGACCAACTGGCGGACCAGGATCATTTCGGCCCGGACCTTCGGCTCGTAGAAGCGGCGGCCGACGAGCCCCATCGACTGACCGACCGCCCCTTCGAGGTTCACCCCCGGGCCGGCATCGAGGTAGGAGAGGAACTTTCCGCTGGGGGCGATGAGCATGTACCGCGGCGTCCCGGGACGGGCGGGGGCGTGCTGCACGATGCCGGCGCCGTTGAGCTGCGGCGTGACCGGGGCGCGATCGCCGGCGGCGGGGCTCATCGAGAGGGTGGGGCCGGCCGGCGGTGCGCCGGGCTGCGGGGTGACGGTGGTCGGATGGACCTGGCCGCGGGGCGTGACCGGGACCATCTGCGCTCCCGGAATGGGGGGCTGGCTCTGGACCGCGGAGGTCGGGACGGAGAGGGGAGCGGCTCCCGGGGCGTTCGTGACGACCGGCAGGCCGGGGGGCGTGCCGGCGGGGGCTCCGGTGACAGGGTCGAGGGTGAACTCGGCGTTGGGGTCGACGTTGGCGAAGTCGGCGGGGACCTGCGGGCTCCCCTGCTGGGCGGCGAGCTCGGCATCGCGCTGCGTCGTGGTGCTGGTCAGTTTGGCGAAGTCCTGGAAGTCGTCCTGGATCTTCCGCCGCTCGGCGAGGGCCTGGATCCGGCTGTCGATCGATTCGGCGACCTCGGGGGGAGCGGTGTCGCGGATCGTCTTGTAGGCCTTCTCGATCGAGCCGATGTCCCACTCGACCGGGGGGAGGGCGACCATGTCGAGATACTTGCGGTCGACTTCCTTCATGGCGGCGCGGGACTGGCTGACGGAGTCGGAGGTCCCCGTGGACTCATCGGAGCTGCGGACCGCGCGGGCCGGCATGCTGAGAGGGGCCGCTTCCGCTTCGGCGGTCACGGCGGGCTTCATCGGGGCGCGGGCCCCGGTCTGAACGAGGGGGTCGGCGTACGGGTCGGCTGCCTTCTGCTGACGGAGCGAGGCGTCCGCCCCGATCAGGAAGTCCCCTTTGACCCAGCGGTACTCGCGGGCTGGAGGGGTGATCATGAGCATCGTGGCGGCCCCCCGGTCGGTCGCGAGGGTCCGCTCGCCGAGGATCTGGACTTCGTCGCCGGTGTTGAGCTGGCGGCCGTAGAAGGTGTGGTCGTCGCCGAGCTGGCTGCCGATCCGGACGAGGGCCCGGGGGAGGGTGCCGTCGTCATTCGGCGGGATCTGGACCACGCCCCGGTCCCCCTGCCGCTGGACGAAGCGGGCGTCGAGGTAGCTGAAACTCCCTGCGGGGGGCGAGATCATGTACCACCCCCCCGGATCGTGGCGGTGGACCGTGACCCGGTCGCTCGTCTTGAGCTTTCCCGTGGCATAGTAGTTGAGCCCCGGGCCGCTGCGGACTTCGACGTCGTCCGCCTGGATCAGGGCGTCGTACGGGAACTGCGTTGCGGCGCGGGCTTCCGTCAGGGAGCAGCAGAGGAGCAGGCCGAGAACGAGCGTTCGCATGGAGGAGGTCCCCATTGGGCCGTTCCAGAGCCCCCGAGAACCGGGCGCTTCAGGAAGGAGAGGTGGGCTTGGTCAGGCGGGAAGGAGGCGGAGCCGGGGGAGGTCGAGTCTCAGGGGAGTGCCCGGAGGACCGAACGCCCAGCCGCATCCTTTGCCGGTGAGATATCCCGCACCGGCGGAAACTGCCAAGAGCGGATTGACGCTCCGGGCCGGAAACGGCGTCCGGCTTCCTTCTGCCGGTTCATGACGGCAGAAAGTGCCGATGACTCGTTTTCCGCCTCTCTGCTAAACTTCCCAGACTTCGCCGCAGCCCTCCTCAGGGATGGCGGCCTGCCGCTCCGTTTCGAGACGAACCGGAGCGGTGTACGGAACACGATGGGGCGCCGAACGGAATTCGGCTCTCCCGGAGCTGAACCACCGGACCGACAGATTCGGAATCGACAAGGGAGTAGTGCGATGGGAACTCGGGCACGATTCGGCGTCCTCCTGGCTCTCGCGGGAGGATTCCTGGGAGCCCGCGAGGCGGCCGCGCAGGTCTCCGTGGAGGACCTGCTCAAGTACAGCCCGAAGCAGCCGGACGTGGAGATCGATATCCCGGCCGCGGCCGACATCCCCAAGTGCAAGGTCGAAGTCAAACAGGCGGGGAAGACCTCGGGCTACATCCTGACCGGGCCGCAGGGACAGCTCTTGCGGTGGTTCAAGGATGGCGAGGACGCCGACCGCGCGGTCGACGAGTTCCGCTACTACAAAGACGGGTTCGAGGTGTACCGCGAGGTCGACTCGAACGGCGACACGAAGATCGACCAGTACCGCTGGCTCAACACCGCCGGGACGCGGTGGGGGATCGACGAAGATCAGGACGGGACGATCGACAGCTGGAAGGTTCTTTCGCCGGAAGAGCTCTCACGCGAGGTCATCAAGGCCCTCGCCTCCGGCAATGAGCAATTGCTGGGGACGCTGCTGGTGAATGCCGACGACCTGCAGCAGCTGAAGTTCGACGGGGGGCTCGCCAAGGAGATCCTCGCCAACGTCGCGAGCCCCGGACAGCGGATGCGGCAGATGCTCTCGCAGTCGAGCGTCGTCACCAAGGGGACCAAGTGGCAGCGGTTTGACGGCCAGAGCCCGAGCGCCGTCCCCGCGGACTCCGGCAAGGCGGGGGTCGACCTCTCCGTGTACGGCAACGTGATGGCGATCGTCGACAACGCCGGGAAGACCGGCTTCGTCCAGGTCGGCGAAATCATCAAGGTCGGCGACGCCTGGAAGCTGACGCAGATTCCGCGGCCGATCGACGAGTCGGTCAAGGAACTGATCGCCGGCGCCATCCTCCGCCCCGGCATGGCGGCTCCCGAGGCGCAGGTGGCCGATATCTCGCCGGAGATGAAGGCCCTGATCGACCAGCTCACCAAGCTGCATTCGAACGCCCCCAAGCCGGGGGACAAGCCGGCCGAGATCAGCCGCTACAACGTCGAGCACGCCCGGCTGCTGGGACAGCTCGCCACCGCCGGGGGGGCCGATGCCGAACGCGAGCAGTGGCGGCGGCAGCAGATCGACATCATCGCCGAGGCGACCCAGGTCGACACGTACCCGAACGGACTCGAGGAACTGGCCCGCATCGAAGAGACGATCCGCAAGGACAAGCAGTCGAGCCTCTTGCCGCACATCGTCTTCCGCCGCGTGCTGGCGGGCTACTTCGTCGACCTCAACAAGGCTGAAGCGGCCGACCGCCAGAAGGTGCAGGACGGGTTCCTCAAGGAACTGGAGCAGTTCGTTACGGACTATCCGCAGGCGGAACAGGTTCCCGACGCGATGTACCAGCTGGCGACGGCGCTCGACCTCAACGGCAAGCCGACCGAAGCCTCGATCTGGTACGGGCGGCTGATGAAGAGCTACGCCTCGACCGAAGTCGGCGAGCGGGCGATCGGCTCGCTCCGCCGGCTGCAGCTGAAGGGGAAGCCGCTGGTTCTCGCCGGCAAGGGGTTGGCGGGGGGACAGATCGATGTTTCGCAGTACCGCGGCAAGGTGCTGGTCGTCGTCTACTGGGCGACGTGGTGCAAGCCCTGCACGGAGGACCTGCCGGCGCTCAAGGAGCTGTACGCCGCCAACAAGGCGCAGGGGATGGAAGTGCTCGGCGTGAACGTCGATACGCCGGACGGGCCGATCAAGGAGTACCTGACCGAGTACAAGGTCCCCTGGCCGCACATCGCGGAGCTGAAGGGGATGGACTGCCCGCAGGCGATCAACTACGGGATCCTGTCGGTGCCGACGATGTTCGTGGTCGACCGGACCGGCGTCTGCCAGTCGGTAACGGCGTCGCTGGATGACCTGAAGAAGGTGCTGCCGGAGCTGCTGAAGAAGTAAGAGGAACAAATGAGGCGGGGGTTCGAGGTGAGCAGTTCGAGGTCGGAGAAGGAATGCTCTGCTCTTCTCTCTCACCTCTCGTCTCTAACCTCTCACTCCTTTGTGCCGTCAGCCGGCGCGGGTTTCGGCGCTCGGCTTGGTGGCGGGATGCGGGGAGCGTTCGAGCTTCATCTGGGCGGGGATCGGGCCCCCCTGGAGGGCCTGGATCAGCTCGCCGACGTTCCAGCAGTCGCGGCCTTCGGTGATCCGTCCCGCTTCGAAGCGGATCCAGGTCATGCCGTGGAAGGTCACGCGGAACCCGGAGGGAGGGATCCCGAAGCCCCCGCCGGTGTGCGTCCCCTGGCCGATCCAGCGGACCAGGACTTCATCGTCGACCGCCAGCGTCCCTTCGATCTCGACCCGGAAATCGGGGAGGGCATCGAGGAACGGCTCGTAGACCTTCGCGAGAAAGGCGTCCGGCCCGATGAGCGGTCCCTGCTCCGAGTGGCAGACCCCGTCCGGGACAAACAGATCGTACACGGTCGCCAGATGGCGCTGGTTCCAGACTTCATCGAACCAGCGCCGAGCCAACGCCTCATTCGGAGACGACATTCGGAGATTCCGCGCTTTGCCACCCGCACTGACCGAAAACTCTATGCGTGGACGGAGGAAAGACGAGCAGGAAATTCTGGCGTTCCCCAAGTTCTGTTGTGATCAGGGAATTCCCTCTGTCGGGTGAAAAAACGCCGCATCAGCACGCAATGATATCGGCGATATCATAAAGTGAAACGTTGCACTTTGATGCGCCGCCGGAGCCGATTCAACGCCGGACCTGAAGAAACGGAAAGCGAAAAGCCCGGCTACCTTTCGTCAGGCAGCCGGGCTCCGATAGAGATCCGACGGGGACGCGAAGTCCGGGGGAACCCGGATCAGCCTGGGAGGAGGTCCTTCACGGTGTCCCGCTCGCTTCTGAGCTCGTCGAGGGTCGTCTTGATCTTGGACTGGGCGAACTCGTTGTGCTCGAGACCTTGGACGATCTTCCACGACTTGCCGTCGCTGATGACCGGGTACCCGAAGATCAGCCCCTTGTCGACGCCGTAACTGCCGTCGCTGCAGACGGCGAGGCTGGCGCAGTCGCCGGCGGCGGTCGGGCGGATCGCCGCCTTGACCGAGTCGAGGACCGCGTTGGCGGCCGAGGCGGCGCTCGAAGCGCCGCGGGCCTTGATGACCGCGGCACCGCGCTTCTGGACGGTGTCGATGAACGGCCCCTGCAGCCAGGCGTCATCCTTGATGACTTCGGTCGCCGGCTTGCCGTCGATCGTGGCGTGGTAGAAGTCCGGGTACTGCGTGGCGGAGTGGTTCCCCCAGATCCCGACGTGCTTGACGCTGGCGACCGGGCGGCCCGCCTTCTTGGCGAGCTGGCTGACGGCGCGGTTCTGGTCGAGCATCGTCATGGCGAACCAGCGGTCCCGCGGAACGTCCGGCGCGTTGTGCATGGCGATCAGGCAGTTCGTGTTGCAGGGGTTCCCGACAACCAGCACGCGGACGTCCTTGGCGGCCGCCTTCTGGATCGCCTTGCCGGTGTTGGTGAAGATCGGACCGTTGATGCGGATCAGGTCGGCCCGCTCCATCCCCTCCTTACGGGGGATGCTGCCGACGCACAGGACCCAGTTGCAGCCGCCGAAGGCGTTTTCGAGGTCGTCGCTGGTCGCCTTCTTGACCCCGGCGAGGGTCGGGAACGCACAGTCTTCGAGCTCCATCTCGACACCGTCGAGGGCCTTGGCGACCGGCGGGACTTCGACGAGGTTCAGCTCGACCGGCTGGTTCGGACCGAAGACTTCGCCGCTGGCGATCCGGAAGGTGAGGGCGTAACCGATGTTCCCGGCGGCGCCGGTGATCGCGACACGAATAGGACTCGCCATGAAAACGCTGCTCCGAAAATTTGTCGTACGACGGTAGCGGGCGGCCTGGTAGGGCAGGGGCCGCGTGGGGGACGCCCGCGCGTTTTAACGTGTCGGCGGGGGGGTCACAACCGACGCATCGTTTGGCGGGAGCGAGCGCGCCGATACACTCCCGGGGCCGCCTTTCGCGGCCTCTCCGGTCCGCGCCCGCACCTCTCGAAAAACTCATCATGAGCGTCTATCTCGGCATCGACATCGGCACCTCCGGCACCAAGACCCTCGCCATCGACGAGGGGGGGAAGATCCTGGCGTCGACCACCGTCGAGTACCCGCTCTACACGCCGCAGCCCGGCTGGTCGGAACAGGTCCCCGAGGACTGGTGGCAGGCGACCGTTCAGAGCATCCGGGAAGTCCTAAAGGCAGGCCGGATCAAGCCGGCCGACGTCAAGGGGATCGGCCTCAGCGGCCAGATGCACGGGAGCGTGTTCCTCGACAAGTCGAAGCAGGTGATCCGGCCGGCGCTCCTCTGGAACGACCAGCGGACTACCGCCGAGTGCGCTGAGATCGAGAAGCGGGCCGGCGGCCGGGCCAAGCTGATCAAGATGGTGGCGAACCCCGCCCTGACCGGGTTCACGGCGCCCAAGATCCTTTGGCTCCGGAACAACGAGCCGAAGAACTACGACAAGCTGGCCCAGGTCCTGCTTCCCAAGGACTACGTCCGGTTCCGCCTCACCGGCGAATACGCCTCGGAAGTCAGCGACGCCTCGGGGACGCTGCTCCTCGACGTCCAGAAGCGGCAGTGGTCGACGGCGCTGCTCGACAAGCTCTCGATCGACAAGGCCCTCCTGCCGCGGGTCTATGAGTCGGAAGAAGTGAGCGGCCGGCTCACGAAAGAGGTCGCCGAACTGCTCGGGCTCCCCGAAGGGGTGCCGGTGGTCGGTGGCGGCGGTGACCAGGCGGCCGGTGCGGTCGGCAACGGGATCGTCCGCAAGGGAGCGATCTCCGCCACCATGGGAACGAGCGGCGTCGTCTTCGCCCACAGCGACGAAGTCCAGGTCGACCCCGAAGGGCGGGTCCACACCTTCTGCCACGCGGTCCGCGGGAAGTGGCACGTCATGGGAGTGGTTCTCTCGGCCGGCGGGAGCTTCCAGTGGTACCGCAATCAGCTCGGCCAGATGGAAGCCGCCGTCGCCAAGGCGATGGGGAAGGACGCCTACGACGTCCTCTCGGCCGAGGCGGCCCAGGCCCCGCCGGGGAGCGAAGGACTGTTCTTCCTGCCGTATCTGACCGGTGAACGGACGCCGCATGCCGACCCGCATGCTCGCGGGGCGTGGGTCGGCCTCAGCCTGCGCCATGGCCGTCCGCATCTCGCCCGCTCGGTCATGGAAGGGGCGACTTACGCGATGCGGGACTGCCTTGAGATCATCAAGGGGATGAGCATCCCGGTCAAAGAAATCCGGCTCTCTGGCGGCGGAGCCCGCGGCGCGTTCTGGCGGCAGCTGCAGGCGGACATTTATGGCCAGAAGGTTTGCACCATCAACGCCAGCGAAGGCCCGGCGTTCGGCGTGGCGCTTCTGGCCGCCGTGGGAACCGGTGCCTACAAGTCGGTCGCGGAGGCATGCGACGCGACGATTCAGGTGGTCGAGAGTGTCGACACGAATGCCGCGGCCAAGAAGGCGTACAACGCAGCGTACCCGATTTACGGGCAGCTCTACCGGTCGCTCAAGAAGGATTATGAGGCGATCGCGCAGTTCGTAGCGGGGAAGTAGCCTACCGCGTATTCGGAGGCTGAAGAGGAGGCCGAATGATGGGCATCCGTGAGATCGCGCCCGATGACCTCGACGCGTTGCTCGTTCTCTATCGTTACCTCCACCCCGACGATGCTCCGCTTCCTTCGCGCCCGGCGGTGGAGGCGGTCTGGCGGGAGGCGCTCGCCCATCCATGGTCCCGGTATTTCGGAGGTTACGAGTCCGGGAAACTCGTGACGACCTGTTCGATCGTGATCGTTCCGAACCTGACGCGTGGCTGCCGGCCGTACGGCCTGATTGAGAATGTCGTCACGCATCCGGACTCGCGAAACCAAGGCTGGGGAAAACGGATCCTTGCCCATGCGTTGCAGTTCGCCTGGTCGCGGGACTGCTACAAGGTGATGCTGCTGACCGGAAGGAAGGAGGAGTCCGTCCTCCGGTTCTACGAGTCGGCCGGCTTCGATCGACACGGAAAGCAGGGGTTTGTGGCGCGGCCGTCGGCGTGACCTGTTCGCCGCCGCACGCGCCCTCGTCGGCATCAGCGGGCCGGCCCGATCCACTCGACCGGGTCGTGTTCCTGGCGGCTGGCCCAGCTGGTCAGGCCCGGGAACTCGTCCGCCAGCCGTTGAGCAAGGTGCTCCACGGCGGGGCGCTCTGTTGCGTAGTGTCCGAGCAGCACCAGGGCACACGGGCCGGAGCGGGCTTCGAGGCAGGCGTGGAACCGGGCTTCGCCGGTCAGGAGGACATCGCACCCGGCGCGGACCGCATCCGGGAGGAACTCTGCCGCACTCCCGCAGGCGATGGCGACCCGCTCGACGAGGCGGTCGAGATCGCCGACGACCTGGGCAGAGGAGGCTTTGAGGAGCCGCTGGGACTTCGTGATCAGGTCGCGAAGCGGTATGGCGGTAGGCAGGCGTCCGCAGCGGCCTGCGCCGAGGCTTCCGTCCGGTTCAATGGCGGAGGGGCGGAGCGGGCGGACTTCGGTCAGTTCGAGGGCCGCGGCGATCTGGGCGTTGATGCCGTCTTCGGCGCTGTCGAAGGCGGTGTGGGGGCTGTAGACAAGGATCTTCGAGGCGGCGAGCCGCAGAAGCATTTCCCCTTCGGGAGTGTCCGAGGTGAGTCGTTTGACCGCCCTGAACAGGACCGGGTGGTGGCAGACGATGAGGTCGGCCTTGTCGGCGATGGCCTCTTCGGCGACGTCTTCGGTGAGAGTGAGGCAGGTCATGACCCGTTCGATGGAGCGGGCGCGGTCTCCGAGGAGGAGGCCGACGTTGTCCCACCCTTCGGCGAGCTGGAGGGGGGCGAAGCGTTCGAGATAGGAGATGAGGTTTTGAGCCGGTTGCATGACTGCATTCTACCACCGAACGGCATCCGGGAGGACGGATCGCCACTGCGTAACGGGCGTCCCCTGCCCCGGGTCCAGTACGCTGCTGGCCCCGCCCGAGGCGCTTCCGTTGTCGAACCATGGCAGATCGCCGGCGGCCGCATTGGGAACCGGCGTTGAGGACGCCCGTGCTCCTCACCGCGGGGAGTGCAGTGCGGGCGGGTTGGAGAGGGGGGTACTCGACGCCCTGTCCGAGATTGGTCGCCCGTTGGGCGCCGTGGTTCCACGAGAAGAGCGCCTCCGGCGGGGCCAGCAGCGTGCTGGACCTGGGTGGCCGTGGAACGTTGGGTTTGGGCGAACGACGCTGTGCCGGCCGGGGCGTTGGGCGAGCCGATGAAGAAGAGACGGTAAGCCGAGTCGATTGCGTCCCTACGAAAACCTGTTGAACTGACAGCATCCGCCCCAATCCGCCGGCCCGCTCCTCCAAATCGAGGCTGTTCGATGCGCTCTCTCGTGCTTGGGATCGTTGCACTCGCTCTGGGCGTGATTCACCCGGGAATCGCTCTCTGCGCCCCCGCCCCACCCAACATCATCCTCATCATCACCGACGACCAGGGATACGGCGACCTCGCCTGCCACGGCAACCCGCACGTCCGGACGCCGAACATCGACCGGTTCGCGAGCGAGAGCGTCCGGCTCACGAACTTCCACGTCAGCCCCACCTGCGCCCCGACCCGGTGCGCCCTGATGACCGGCCGACACGAGTTTCACTCCGGCGTAACGCACACGATCCTCGAACGGGAACGGATGAGCCTCTCCGCCACGACCTATCCGCAGCTCCTCCAGAAGGCAGGCTACAAGACCGGCATCTTCGGCAAGTGGCACCTCGGCGATCAGCCGGACTACCAGCCCGACCGCCGCGGGTTCGGCGAAGTCTTCATCCACGGCGCGGGTGGCATCGGCCAGACCTACGAAGGAAGTTGCGGCGACGCCCCGGGCAACACCTACTTCAACCCCGCCATCCTCCACAACGGCCGCTTCGAGAGAACCAAGGGGTACTGCACCGACGTCTTCTTCGAGCAGGCCACCCGCTGGATCGACAACCGCCGTCACGACGGACCGTTCTACTGCCACATCGCAACCAACGCCCCGCACGGCCCGCTCGACTGCCCGGCTGAGTATCGCCAGCAGTACGCCAACCTGCCGGACGACCTGGCCAAATTCTACGGCATGGTCACCAACATCGACGACAACGTCGGCCGCCTGATGGCCCGCCTCGCGGAATGGAAGCTCGATGAGAACACGCTCGTGATCTTCATGACTGACAACGGCGGAACGGTCGGAACCCGGGACTTCAACGCCGGAATGCGCGGAACGAAAGCGAGCCCGTGGGAAGGGGGGACCCGGGTCCCCTCGTTCTGGCGATGGAAGGGTCGGTTCGCGCCGAAAGAGGTCGCCGCACTGACGGCACACCTCGACTACCTGCCGACGCTCGTCGAACTCGGGGGAGGGACGATCCCCGACAACGTCGCTCCGAAGCTGGAAGGGCGAAGCCTCCTCCCCCTGCTCACTGCCGAACAACAGGAGTGGCCCGATCGGACGCTCGTTACGCACGTCGGACGGTGGGAACACGGGAAAGCCCGCGATGCCAAGTCGACGCAGGCCAGCATCCGCAACGCGCGATATGCGCTCGTCAGTGCCGCCCCGCGCGGCAAGGCAGCGGCAGGCCCGCCGGCATGGCAACTCTTTGACCTGGAGCGCGATCCCGCGCAGAAGACCGACATCGCTGCCACCCACGCCGACATCGCGGCGCAGCTCTCGCGGCAGTACGACGCCTGGTGGGACTCGGTCCTGCCCGACCTGTGCAACGAAGAGGCGGAGGTTCCCGCCGTCAATCCGTTCAAGGCCCGGTACTGGGAGCAGTTCCCTGACGAGCGGCCTCAACCGGTCGGCGCGTCCCCCAAGGCCAATTGAACGGGCCCTGGGCCTGTCCGGGACGACCTATCTCCAGCGCAAAAAAGGAACTCGCTCGCCAAGCTCCGGATCGGAGGCTTCGCGAGCGAGTTGACTTCTAGAGTGCGGGGTCGTCCGTCAACGCCGGACGACCGACACCGAACTTAGTTGTTGTCGCCGCCCGGACGACGACGGCCGCCTCCCTGACCACCACCCTGTCCGCCGCCGAACATCGGACGGGGGAACTCAAACTTGGCTCCCTTCATCTTCTCGAACGAGTCCTTCTGGTCTTCGCTCAGGACGGCAAGGATCTCCTTCTGGGTCTTCTCGCGCTGAGCCATCGCTTCTTCGCGGCTCTGGCGCTCACCCCCTCCGCCGCCACCCGGACCGCCGAACTGCGGACGGAGCGACTCGTTCAGCTTGGCGATCTCCTTCTTCTGCTCTTCCGAAAGAGCAAGCTTCTCAGCCACTTCGGGGCGGGTCAGCGCCGCGATTCCCTGCTGCTGAATGCGGAGTTCGCTGAGGCGAGTCCACTGCTGTTCGTTGAGGACCCCCTTGACCTTCTCTTCAACCTTCTTGGCAGTCTCTTCGCCAGCCTTGCGCATCTCTTCGAAACGCTTCGTCCGCTCTTCCTGGCTCAGGTTCTGGAACTCTTCGCGGTTGAAACCCCCGCCAGCTCCGCCCATCGGACGGCTCTCTTCGAGAATCTTGGTGATCTCGGTCTTCTGCTCATCGGTCACACCGAGTTCCTTCTGAACTTCGGCGATCCGCACGAGGCCGCTGACGCCGCCTCCACCGAATCCACCCCGGCCACCGCCGAAGCCACCGCGACCACCGCCCCCTCCGCCGGGCTGTGCAAAAACAGGGGTCGCCAACAAGAGGGCCGAACAAACGAGAAGATGGTGCAGTCTCACGGAAAGTCTCCCAAGAGGGGGCAATGAAACGAGAACCGGTCGAGGACGCGGGCCAAGGATGGTATCCCTTTAACCTGAAACCGGAGTGAAGGTTCCGCACAATCTGAAGGCAAACGAGATTCTCGCAAAACGCCCCCCCGCAAAGTCTTCGTGACCTCCCGGAGACCACTCCTTGAGGGACCGTGAAGATGCTCAAAACGAAGCTGCGAAAGCGTCCCGCCATCCAGAGTCGCCGGAGCCGCGTGGAAGCCGTACAGTCTCTCCGCCTCTCCCCCTCGTCCGCGAACGAGTCTCGTTCCCCAACTCGGCCGCAGCTCAGACATTCATGCGCGTCGCCCACATCATTACCAGGCTCATCATCGGCGGAGCCCAGGAGAACACGCTCCACAACGTCGAGGACCAGCACCGGTTGTTCGGCGATGAAGTCTCCCTGATCACAGGACCGGGGCTCGGCCCCGAGGGGTCCCTCGAAGGTCGCGCACGGGCTGGTGGATATGACTTGCGGGTCATTCCCGAACTCGTCCGGAGCATCCGGCCCTGGACCGACTGGAAGGCGTACCGGCGGCTCGTCGCGCTGCTGCGGGAGATCCGGCCGCAGGTAGTCCACACCCACAGCTCGAAGGCGGGGATCCTCGGCCGGGCAGCCGCGGCGACCGCTGGCATCCCCTGCGTCCACTCGATTCACGGCGCGGCGTTCCACTACGGGCAGCGGGCGATCGCCTACAAGACCTATGTCGCGGCGGAGAAGTGGGCCGCGCGGCGGACGGCGAGGTTCATTTCTGTCGCCGACGCGATGACCGACGAGTACGTCCGGGAAGGGATTTCTACGCGTGACCAGTTCACGACGGTCTACAGCGGTTTCGATGTCGAGCCGTTCCTGAATCCTTCCCGGTCGCGAGCCGCGGTCCGGGAGGAGCTCGGGCTCAGCCCGGACGATATCGTCGTCGGCAAGATCGCCCGGCTGTTCCATCTCAAGGGGCACGAGTTCGTTCTGGCGGTGGCGAAGCAGGTGGTCGAGCGGGCTCCGCGGGTCCGGTTCCTGTTTGTTGGCGACGGGCTGCTGCGGGGGAAGTTCGAGCAGGAGATCGCCGCTCAGGGACTGACTCGGAATTTCGTATTCGCGGGGCTCGTTCCGCCGACGCGGATTCCGGAGCTCGTCAATGCGATGGACATCGTTGTTCATACGAGCCAGTGGGAGGGGCTGGCCCGGGTGCTTCCGCAGGGGCTGATCGCCGGGAAGCCGGTTGTGACCTATGACGTGGGGGGGGCGCGGGAAGTGGTGATTCCGGGAGAGACCGGGTTCCTGTTGCCGCGGGACTCGATTGAGCCGTTGCGGGATGCGCTGTGCACTCTGGCCGAGTCTCCGGAGCTTCGGCGGCGGATGGGTGAGGCGGGTCGGGTGCGGTTCACGGACCAGTTCCGACACGAATCGATGACCCGGCGGATCCGGGAGGTGTACCAGTCGGTGATTGATGGGCAGGCCGGCGGCGCGCAGGGGCGGAGCGGGCATTGACGTCGGGTTGCACCAGAGCGCGACAGCTCGAACCACGTACTGGCCGACACAGCGCCGCCCGCTCAAACCCATCGTCCCACGGCCACCCGGGTCCGGCACGCTGCTGGCCTCGCCGGAGGCGCTTCTGTTGAGGACCCGTCGAACACCACAGGCATCCGATCGCGGACTGGTGTTGCGAACTCTCCTCTCCAATACGCCGACGATGCACTCCCCGCGACCAGGAGAGAGGTGGCCCGCGACGCCAGCTCCCCAAAGCGGACGCCGGCGGTTTGCCATGGTTCGACAGGGGAAGCGCCTCCGGCGGGGCCAGCAGCGTGCTGGACCCGGGTTAGGGGGCAGCGTCCTGAGACGCGTGGGTGTGGGTTCACGACCGCGGTGTGGTATTCTGCAATCCATTGACCTGCTCCAAGTTCCGTCCCCGCAGGAGATTCGCCATGCCCGCCGGCCGATCGCGAAGCTCCGCCCCACCGTCCGACTTCCGGAACAGTCTTCCGCCCGCAAACGCCGATGAAGAACAGAAACCGCCGGCAACCGCCGGGCCGGTTTCGGCTTCAGCGGAGACCGGAATGGCGTTCGCCCTCGGAAATGCATTTGCCGGCCCCGCCTCCAATCGATACCTCGGAATCGACCCCGGTCTCAATCGGACGGGCTACAGCATCCTCCTCCGGACCGACCGCGGCCCCCGCCTGATCGAAGGGGGCGTGATCCGCTCCACCGTCTCAAAGCCGCTGGCGGACCGGGTCCTGGAAATCGGCCAGGGCCTCCGGGAGATCCTGCAGGAGCATCGCCCCGAAGCGGTCGCGATCGAGCAGGTCTTCTCACTCGGCAAGAACCCCAAGTCGTCGCTGCTGATGGCTCATGCCCGCGGCGCCCTGCTGTTCGCGATGGCCGAGGCGGGGCTCAGCGTGGTCCACTACTCGCCGACACAGGTCAAAAAGCTGCTGACGGGGAGCGGAACGGCGGACAAGTCGCAGGTCCAGCAGGCAGTCCAGCGGGAACTCGGCCTCACGAAAATCCTCGAGCCGAACGACGTCGCGGACGCCACAGCCATCGCCCTCTGCCACTACTACAGCGCCCGGGTCAACCTGGCGGTGAAGTCCTCGACGGCGATCACGCTCCCGAGCCGGGCCAGCTAGAGCATTCTGCTCTACCGTGTGCAGGCGGTTGTGCGTCAGTCGTAGGGAACGACTTAGGTTCCGAATGCGAGATCGCTGTGCATCCATTCCGAATCTGATCTAGTCCCTCAGACCGCAGCCCCCTCCCGCAGACTCGCTACAGCCGGCAGAGAGCGCCCGGCCTGCGGTGATGCAAAAAAGAATCCTGATGTTTTCCGGCATCGTCCGGGCCGCGCGGGGCGCGCGACCTACGGTTGGAAGTGGAATCTCTTTCTCACTTTCCAACGGGTGCTCCCATGGAACGCGCTCTTCGTCTCGACTCGGCTCACGACTGGGTGGATTCCCGCTACTACGTCCGGCTGCTCCGCCCGGACCAGTCGATGGTCACCTTCTCGGTCGCCCGGAAGATGGACCTCGACCAGATCCTCGAAACCGCCGCCAGCCTCGACTGGACCGTCGAAGAACTCGCCGCCCCGCGGACCTGGCCGATCGCGTCGCTCGTCTGAGCCCGCCTCTCCATCGGAAGCGGCATCACGCACGGACCTCCGACGCCAGCATGTCCGCTAGGCTCCGGCCAGGATCCGCTGAACCGCCGCAACGAACTCCGCTTCGGGCACCGTCTCCTGCGTCGCCGACTTCAGGTTCTTGAGGGTCACCGTGCCGCTAGCGATCTCGTCCATGTGGACGATGACCGCCACGTGGAACCCGCGGCGGCTGGCGTACTGGAACTGCTTGCCGAGCTTCTTGTCTTCGAGATACAGCTCGGTCGCGATCCCCGCGTCCCGCAGTTTCTGGGCGAGCCGGGCATAGCGGTTCGTCTCTTCAGGCAGCGGCCGCGCGACCAGGACCGGCGCGACGGTGTCCGCCTCCGCCTTGATCCGCCCCATCTGCAGCAGGCCGGTAAACAGCCGCGTCAGGCCGATCGAGATCCCGACCCCGGGAAGCTTCCGGTTCGTAAAGTGGCCGGCGAGGTCGTCGTAGCGCCCCCCCGAGCAGACGCTACCGAGGTGCGGCGCATCGAGCAGCGTCGTCTCGTAGACGGTCCCGGTGTAGTAGGTCAGGCCGCGGGCGATTCCTAGGTCGATCGCGAACGTCTCATCGGTCAGGCCGAAGTTCTGGGCGAGCGTCACCGTCTCAGTCAGGTCCTTCACCCCCTGAGCCAGTTCCTCGTTCGGGAGCTTGTCGCTGGTCGCCTTCAGCATCGCCAGCGTCTCAACAAGCGAGCCGCGGAACTGGAAGAACTCGAGGATCTGTTCGGTCTGCTCGGATGAGGCGTTGCGGCCCGCCATCTCCTTGCGGAACTGGTCGACCCCCTGCTTCTCGATCTTGTCGATCGACCGCATCAGCCCGGCGACTTCATCCGCAGCGATCCCGCTCGCGGCGAAGAAGCCCGACATGATCCGGCGGTTGTTGATCCGGATCCGGAAGTCGCCGACCGCCAGATCTTTGAAGACGCGGTGGATGACGGCGGGGATCTCGGCGTCGTAGTGGGGGGCGAGGGCTCCGTCGCCGATGATGTCGATGTCGCACTGGTAGAACTGGCGGTAGCGTCCCTGCTGGGCGGAGGGGCGTTCGCCGCGCCAGACCGGCTGCATCTGGTAGCGGCGGAACGGGAAGGCGATCTCGCCGGCCCGCTGGGCGACGTAGCGGGCGAGGGGGACCGTCAGGTCGAAGTGCAGGGAAAAGTCCCGTTCGTCTTCCTGGCCTCCTTCGGCGTTGAGCCGGCCGAGCTGGTAGATCTCGCGGGTGGTGTCGCCGCTCTGTTTGGCGGTGAGGATGCTGTTCCGTTCGACGGCGGGGGTTTCGATGGGACGGAACCCGAAGCGTTCGAAGCCGCGGCGGATGGCGTCGAACATGGTCTGCCAGGCGATCTGTTCCTGGGGCGTCCATTCGGGGAAGCCCGGGATCGGTTCCAGGGCGGTCTTGTCGATCATCGCTCGCTCGCTTCGATTCGCAGTGGTCCAAACCCGCAGTGTATTGGCGAAGGCCCCCCACTGCACCGGGTGGGAGTCGGGACAACGGGTGTTCCGGGAGTGTTCGGCCGGCAAGACGCGTCGATCTCCGTAACTCCCTTCGAAAAAGGCGCTTGAGACTCAAACCCCTCGACAATCTGCCGACACCCCTTCGTCGGCAAAATCCTCTCACGACACTTCGGTTTCCCTTTCTTAACAGGGACTTGCGTCAACCCGATCCGGGTCTCGACGGGGCCGGCCACCGGCAATGCCGTCGCGATCTCCCACAACTACCCCCAACGGTTCCAAATTCCCCCCGGAACGCGATACTCCTCCGTTTCTGCGCCGTCGCCTCGACGGCCGGGTTGCCTGCCTCGAAAACTCAATCGGAAACGTGTGCGGTCATGGAAGCGGGAATCGTCGGTCTCCCGAACGTCGGCAAGAGCAGCCTGTTCAACGCTGTGACCTGCACCCAGGCGGCTCAGGCGGCCAACTACCCGTTCTGCACGATCGAGCCGAACGAGGGAATCGTCAGCGTCCCCGATGAGCGGCTCCAGCGGATCTCGAAGTTCTTCAATCCGCAGAAGATCATCCCCGCCACGATCAAGCTGGTCGACATCGCCGGCATCGTCAAAGGGGCCAGCGAAGGGGAAGGGCTCGGCAACAAGTTCCTCAGCCATATCCGCGAAGTCGATGCCATCGTCCAGGTGGTCCGCTGCTTCCAGGACCCGGACGTGATCCACGTCGCCGGGAAGGTCGATCCGGTCTCCGACATGGAGGTGATCGACACCGAGCTGATGCTCGCCGACATGCAGGTTCTCGAAAACACGCTCCCCAAGATCCAGCGGACGGCGAAGTCCGGCGACAAGGACGCCAAGCTTCGCGTGGAAGTCATCGAAAAGTGCCTCGCCCGGCTCAACGCCGGCCTGCCGATCCGTGGCGGCGAGTATGACCCCAACGAGCAGAAGATCATCACTCTCTACGGGATGATGACCGCCAAACCAATCCTCTATGTCGCCAACGTCGACGACACCGATGTTCTCGGCGAGAGCGATCTCGTGAAGGCGGTCCGGGCCTTCGCCGAGAAGCGCGGGGCGGATGTCGTCCCGGTCTGTGCGAAGTTCGAGGCGGAACTGGCTGAGCTCGATGAGGCAGATCGCAAGGAGATGCTCGACTCGGTCGGCCTCAAGGAGCCGGCACTGTCGGCCCTGGCCCGCGCCGTGTACCACACGCTCGGCCAGCAGAGTTACTTCACCGCCGGCGAGAAGGAAGTCCGGGCCTGGACGATCCCGATCGGGGCGACCGGTCCGCAGGCGGCCGGGGTGATCCACACCGACTTCGAGCGGGGTTTCATCCGCGCCGAAGTCTACTCCCTCGACGATCTCGAAACGCACAAGGCGGAAGCAGCGATCCGTGCGGCGGGGAAACTGCGGGTCGAAGGGAAGCAGTACGTCATGAAGGACGGGGACATCGTCCACTTCCTGTTCAACGTCTGAGCCGCGGCACGTCGGGCGCGCCGCTCCCCTGAGCCCGCATCCAGCACACTGCTGGCCGTCGGAGCCAGCGTCCCGCTGGGCCGGGGTGGGCGTTGGCGTTGGGTTGCGCAAAGGCGAATGATCTGTCAGCCTCGACTGGAACCGGCATTGAGGCTCCCGTTCTCCTCGTCGCGGGGAGTGCAGTGCGGGCGTGCTGGCGAAGAGAGTCCGCTACACCAGCCCGCGATCGGACGTCCGTTGTGTTCCGTGGTTCCACAACGAAAACGCCTCCGGCGGGGCCAGCAGCCTGCTGGACCGGGGCGGCCGTCGGGTATGGGTTTGAGCGGGCAACGTCGCGCCGGCCGGGACGAAATTTGAGCCGTTCAGTCTTTGCGTAGCACAACGCCACCGCTCACACCGATCCAACGGACGCTGGCCGGTGGCGGCAACGTTTTCACGTCGCCATACTGAACCGACATGCTGCGTCCCAAGCGGTTTCGGTTTCCGCAGGACGCCGCCGGCACGCACGACGACGCATGATTCCCGAAGAGATCCTCTCGACACTCCAGCAGCTCCGCCTGAAAATTCAGCGCTACGTGCTCGCCGAAGGAGTCGCCCTCGTCGTCGTCGCCCTCTGCCTCTTCTTCTGGCTCACCCTCGGAGCCGACGCCCTCCACTTCGAAGTCCGCAAACTCGAACTCCCCGCTTGGTTCCGCCGCGGAGCACTGCTCCTCGCAATCTGCGGCGTCACCTTCCTGATCGCCACCTGGGTCGTCGGCCGCTACTTCCGCGGGTTCGGCAAACGGGCCCTCGCCCTCGTCCTCGAACGCCGCTTCCCCCAGCTCGACGACCGCCTCATCACCGCCATCGACCTCTCGGGCTCCCCCCGCGCCGCCGATTCCCCCGTCAGCACCGCCCTGATGCAGCGGACGATCGCCGACGCCGCCCAGACCCTGCGGAACCTCGACCTCCGCAAAGTCTTCGACCCGCGGCCCCTCCGGCAGATGCTCACCGCCGCCGGGGTGCTCGTGGCGTCGGTCATCGGCTTCGGCGCAGTCGATTCGGGCGGGTTCCACCGCTGGTTCAACGCCTTCATCCTCGGCCGCGAAGGATACTGGGAGCCGTACCGCCAGAGCCTGATGACCGTCCAAGTCGTCGCCCAACCGGGAGACCGGGTCCGGGAGTTCGACTCGAGCCTCACCTACAAGCATCCCCGCGGCGCGGACCTGACGCTCGTCGCCCGCTCCCCCGAAGGGAAAGTCGTCCCCGACCGGGTGACGCTGAGCTACCGGGCCTACGCCACGAACGGCACCGTCCGGGGCTCTGTCACGATGACCCGCGCCGGCGAGCGGGAGTTCCGCCAGTCCCTCAGCCGGGTGATCGAGAACCACGATCTGTGGGTCAGCGGTGGCGACTTCATCAACCCGCTGCCGTTCCACGTCGAAGTGGTCGACATCCCCAAGATCGATGCGCTGAACCTCGTCTGCGACTACCCGACCTACACGGGCATGGACTCGCTCGAGGACCAGCCGGTCCCGGTCGTCGGGACGCAGGCCTCCCTCCCGATGGAAACGAAGTTCTGGCTCGAAGCCCGGCTCAACAAGCCGATCCGCCGGGCCTGGATCCGCGCCAAGACCTTCGAAGTCGCGGCCGCTGCTGAAGGGGACTCGCCCCGAACCCTGACCGTCGCGCCGAGCGAAGGGAGCCAGGGGGGGGCGATTGCCTGGCCAGGGGACAAGCCCTGGATCGGAGAGGACCGGCTGACGCTCCGGATCCCGTTCCACATCACGACCAAGGCCCCCGCGGAACTGGCTGAGCTTGGGGATCGAAAGGCCACTCCGGCTGCCACGGACGCGATCCCGCTCCCGCCGGACACGGCGCTGCAGATCACGCTGGAAGACACCGACGACGTCGTCAGTCTCGAACCGATTCCGCTGACGATCGTGGGGATCGTCGACCGCGATCCGGTTGTCGAGGCGAAGCTGACCGGTGTCGGTTCGGCGATCACCCGGACTGCCAGTGTCCCGTTCGTCGGGAAAGTCACCGACGACTACGGCGTCGCGAAGGTCGAGTTCGGGGTCCGCGTCGACGACATGGGGGACTTCGCCCCCCGTCCGATCGGCCAGGCCGCCCGGGGTGAGAAGGAGTACCTGCTCCGCGGAACGGAAGACGGCAAGTCGGAACGGTTCAACGTCCTGAACCTCGACCTTCACGAAGGTCAGAAGTTTGCGATGACGATCTTCGGGCAGGACGGGGACACGCTGAACGGTCCGCACCGGGCACATGGCGAGGTCTACAGCTTCACGGTCGTGTCGTCGGAGGATCTGCTCGCGCGGCTCTACGACAAGGAGCTGAACCTGCGACTGCGGTTTGAGCAGATCATTGAGGAGACGCAGCGGCTGCGGGACGACCTCGACAAGCACCGTGAAAAGGCGAATCAGCGGCAGGGGCTGCGGGAGACGCCGTCGATCGACGCGGCAGGCAAGGAGCAGCTGGCCCAGCTCGAGATCGACGTGCGGGCCTGTGCGGAGCGGATGCTGCTGCTGGAGCGGAAGAACCACACGGAGTGTCGCTCGATCGCGCTGGCGTTCGAGGACATCCGGGAAGAAATGGTCAACAACCGTGTCGACACGGCGACGCTGCTGGAGCGGATCAACGACGGGATTCTCGCGCCGTTCCGGACGCTGACCGAGACGGACTATCCGGGTCTGGACGGTCATCTCGGGATCTTCCGGCTCCAGGAGGAGCGGAAGCAGGACCCGCGGGAGGAGATGGATGTCTCGCTTCAGACGCTGGACGGGATGCTGGAGCGGATGCGTCAGATCCTCTCGGTGATGCAGCGGCGAGAGACGGTGAACGAGCTGATCAAGAGTCTGCAGGACGTGATCGACCGTCAGAAGAAGATTCTCGAAGAGACCAAGAAGCAGCAGCAGCGGGAAGCCTTCGAAAAGCTCGGCCTCCCGGGCAACTGAGCCCGCAAACCGGCCGCCAGGCTGTTGGGGTGCAGGGGCCACGCCCCTGCCCGCCGGAGGCGCTCCCCTCGTGGAACGGTGCAACCGTCCTTGTGCAATCGGAACCGCCCCCCGGTGATCTCATGCCGCCGGAACCACCGAATCACCACCTCGCTGACGAAGAGCTGCCAACCGACCCCGAAGTTCGCAGCTTCGCACGGCCCTGGTTGCTCGCGATGATCTGGATCGCGGGGGCCTACGTCCTCAGCCCGGCCCCGGTGATCTGGGGACTTCAGAAGGTCGGTGGAAGCTCGGCGTCCGCCAAGAGCGACTTGGTCTACGCCCCGATCGTCGTCCTGTACCGGAAAGTGCCATTCATCAGGGCGTTCTATGACTGGCAGTTCAAAGCACTCGGGATCCGCCCCTGAGGAGACTGGATCAGGGCGACGACTCCCGAGGCGCAGGACTGGCGTCGCTTCGCCTGAGAGGAAGTGGGTTGATGAGATCCAGTCCGAGCTCCTCGGGTTTCGTCAGTCGGATCGGCTTCAAGAGCGAGTCCGGAATGGCCGGCAAGGGGGCGTCGGCCGGATCGAACTCGAAATCGAGCCGAGAGAAGTGGACGGAGGTCCCCGCTTCGATGGGAATCCCCTCATGCTCCGTTCTCGCCCACCGGAGCACGGGCGTGCCGTTCTGCGGTCGTTGCACTTCAAAGACAAATGTCGTCCGCTTCCCATCGAGCGTCTCAAGATTGCTGGCGCCCGGTTCCTTGAGATCGCGCACGTCGATCGAGGCTCGAACGGCACCGTCCACTTCCTGCAGCGACAGCTTCTCGACCGGAGCCGATCCGATCATCCGGAGCATCTGCAGGCCGATCCCGGCCCCCGCCACGGACGTCTCCGAGTAGCGGAGCATGGCATCGAACGCCCGTTCTTGATCCCCACCGAAGAGCTCCGGCAGGTGATCGATGCGAACTCCTCTGGTCCTGCGATCCGGCCAGTCCTGAAAGATCCCGGCGCGGGAATGTTCGAGCCAGCAGACCTCACGGGGATTCTCACCCCATGATGCCGCGTCGACGAGGAGCCAATCCGGCCTCCTCTGCCGGACCTGGATCAGCCCGGTTTTGTGGTACCAGATCGTCGCGACGAACTCCGTACGCACTTTTCTGGACTCGCGCAGCCGGGCCTGAAGAGCCTCGACGGCGCCCTGCAAGGCGCCCTCGGGTCTCCGCTGCTCCGTCGAGGGAGTGACGAGTGCCAGAGAGGCCGCCCAAAGCGTCATCAATCCGGCGGCGACGACGACCATGGATCCTCGCCGCTGCAGAGGCTCGTTCGAGAAAGTCATCGGTGGGGCTCGCCAGAGATCAGCGCTCCACCCGCGGAGCGGTGTCGACCAGCCCTCAACCGCGAGCGGTCGCTCACGGTAACACGAGAATCGTCCGCAGGTCGTCCGTGCGGGGACGTTCGTCGGAGTTCTGGCCGCCGTCGTCCTTCCCGTTCGGCCCGACGCTCCAGATCACGATCCCCCGCTCGTCTGAGTTCATCCGCAGCGGCTGGTCGTTGAACGGATCGTTCAGCCGCGCGCCGTCGTCCTGGATCAGGTCCGCCAAGGAGGTCGGCAGCGCCCCTGTCCGTCGCGCCGCGATCAGGAACCGGAAGGCGGCTTCGAGCGTCTTCGATCGTGCCACCGCAGATGTGTAGGATCGCTCGCAGTGAAACAGGGAGGGGAGCAGGGAACCGACCAGCGCTTTGCCCGGCATCAGCGAGGGACTCCCCGGCGGAGCCAGAAGAAGGTCTGCCAGGAAGGCCTTCGGCTCGCTCGACTCGGCCCGGTCCGCCTGGACCTGTGCGAGAATCGCCGACAGCGTTCGCTTCCGCTCCATGTGGGTCGCCGGCCGCATGGCGGCGACCAGGTCGTCGTGCACGCGGTTGCCGTACCGCAGCGTGACGTTGATGTCTGCCGAGGCGATCAGGAACCGTGTCACCGCCGTTTCCGTCCGCCTGAGCAGTTCGCCGTTGAACTGCTCCATCCAGGTCTCACCCGCCACCAGCGACAGGTGGGGGATCCCCGCGTCGAGCTCCTGCGGCGGGAATTTCCCTGCGGCCAGCGCGATGGCGGTATCGGTGTAGGAATACCGCTCCCAATCAATCGCTTCCACAAAGGGCGGAACTTCGAGGAGCGGCGCGAGTTCCTTCCAGCGGGCCTCCAGAGCCTCGCCGGACGCGTCTGTGCGGGAGAGCCAGTGCGCAAGCCCCTCCTGAGCCATCGTCCGCACCGCCGCACCGATCAGATGCTCGACCAGGGTGGGCCCCGACTCCAGGTGCCGCGCGAATCGCAGCACAGTCGTGAGGTCGGCCCAGGCCCCGTCAAAATCTCCTTCCTCGATCCGCAGCATCGCCCGCGAGATCAGGACCCGCGCCACGGGCCGGCTGCACTGGGCAAACGGGAGCATCACGCACGCGACCGCGGGCTGCGATTCGCTGATCAGTGGCGCGAAGGCCTTGGGGCGCCGGGCTGCCTCCGTCATCTGCGACAGTACCGTCCCGTTCGCCTCGATCCAGCGGACCACCGCCGGGTGCTCCGATCGCTTCCACGGACGCTCGATCGTCTTCTGCATCTCGTCGTAGTAGGGGCCCGCTGCCGCCACCCGCTCGGGAACGCCGTTGACGGCTGCAATGTCGTGCAGCCGCGACTCCCGGGGGATCGCAACCTGCAGCCAGCGGGAGGCTGCGGCGAGGTACTCGGGAGACGACCGCTCCACGTTTCCCATCGCCACCCAGGCGAGCGCCCAGAAGTTCTCCTCGGGCGCCACCCCCGCGCTCAACTTCCGGTTGGTCGCCTCCAGATAGTCCGGCAACCCATCCACTCCGACCGGCCCCTCGATCACCGTCGTCTCCGGACCGAACTCGAGCCCCATCGCCCGAGCGAGATTGACGACAGGACGCTGCTCTTGAGCCGAGGCAGAGACCAGCGTGCCGAGGATCGCACCGACCGCGATCACCTTCGAGACTGCCGTTCGGAGGGAGTGCATGCGGAGTTCCGACTGGGGACCTGTTGAGTCCTGGGTTCGTTGGACGGTTCCCTGTGCGGAAGCGCCTCCCACGAGGGCTGGCCTGTCACCAAGGCCGGTCCCTGCCCCCGACAGGTCATTTACGGCAGCACGAGAATCGTCCGGATGTCGTCCGCCCCCGGCTGCTCGTCACCCCGCAGCCCCTTCTCGTCCTTCCCGTTCGGCCCGACGCTCGAAATCACGATCCCCCGCTCATCCGACCGCAGCAGCAACGGCTTCCCCGTATACGGATCATTCAGCGGCGTCTGACCCGCGGCCGCCAGATCCTCGATCGTCGTCGGGAGCGTCCCCCCCTTCTGAGCCGCAATCTTGATCCGGAACGCCGCCTCGAGCGTCGCCGCCCGGGCCTCGGCCGACGTCTGGGCCCGCTCGCACTGCGTCACCGCCGGGGTCAGCAGCGACACCAGCACCCGCCCCGGCAACTCCGACGCTTCTGTCTTAGGGGAGAGCAGCAGATCCGCCAGGAGCGCCCCCGGATTGCGGACCGACTCCGTCATCGCCTTGATCCGGGCATCGAGCTCGGTCAGCTTCTCGGCCCGCTCGCTGTGCGTCGCCGGACTCATCGCCGCCACCATGTCGTCATACACCTGATTCCCGAACCGCAGCGTCGTGTTGACGTCGATCGATGCCACCGCCAGCCGCGAGAGCGCCTCCTCCGTCCCCTTCCAGAACTTCGCCCCCGCCTGCTCCACCCAGGACTGGTCCACCTGCACGCCCCCGATCGCCACGATGTCCCCCTGCAGCTGCTGCAGCGTGCACTGATTTGAGACGAGCGAGAGAACGGTGTCCGCATACATCAGCCGTTCGAGCTGCACGGAGTGCGAGAAGGACTCCGTCGCGACGAGCGGCGCGAGCTGCTTCCAGCGGGCGTCAAGTTCGTCCGCCGACAACTCGGACCGGGACAGCCACTGCATCGTCGACTCGGTCGCCAACGCCCGGACCGCGACCGCCACGAGCCGCTCGATCAGCGTGAATCCCGACTCGACATGCCGGGCGATCCGGTACGTCGTCACGAGGTCGTTCCAGGAGCCCTCGACGTCTCCTTCTCCGAGCCGCAGCATCGACCGGGCAGTCAGCAGCCGGGCCATCTCCCGCGACCGCTGGACGTGCGGAAGCAGAACGCCGATCAACGCGGGCTTCGAGTTGCTGACGAGGGGGGAGTACGCCTTCGGTCGGCGAGCCGCCTCTTCGAGCAGCTTAAGTTGCTCCGCATTGGCATCGAGCCAGCGGGCGATCGCCGGGTAGTCTTCCCGCTTCCAGGGGGCGGAGCTCGCCTTCCCCTGCTGGTCGTAAATCGGGTTCGCCGCCGCGCCGGTCACGCCGTTGGCGGCCGCCATGTCGACCATCCGGGGCTCGCGGGAGATCGTGATCCCCAGCCGCTTCTCGACCGCGGCGATGTACTCGGGAGAGGACCGCTCGGCATTCCCCAGCGCCTGCCAGGCGAGCGCCCAGAAGTTCTCGTCGCGCGAGATCCCCTCGCTGAGCTGCTGGTTCAAGGCCTCGACATAGTCCGGCAGTCCTTCGGGGGTCAGCGGGCCGGACACCACCGTCGTCTCGGGGCCGATCTGAAGCCCGAGCGTCTCGGCGGAAACCACGGTCGGCCGGACCACCGGGTCCCCCGCGAGAACCGCCACCGGAGACATGGCAGGAGTCGCCGCCACGAGAGTCGTCAGGAGCCAGGGCCGCAGGCCGATCGGGAGAGCGGAGGAACGGAAGCCGAGCATGGCAAAACCTTTGCGCAGAAGAGGCCGACAGGGCCGAGGCGACGGGAGTGCTACAGATACGCCCGCAAGCCCCCGTTTGTCGAACGGATTCCACGAAAGTCGCCGGCCCGTCCGGATCGCCCGGCCCCTCCCCAACGCAACTCCTTGCCACACCTCACCGGGCAACACTTCGACGGGTGCTATCATCCCCTCGCCCCGGTCCCGCCTGAACCGCTCGAACCGATGTCCCCCCCACAACCCAGCCCCGCTTCGTCCCCGCCGACCGGCCGGCTCGCCCCCTCGCCGACCGGGGCGCAGCACGTCGGCAACGCCCGGACGTACCTCCTCGCCTGGCTGGCGATCCGTTCTCAAGGGGGCGGGGTGCTCGTGCGGATCGAGGACATCGACTCCCCCCGGATCAAACCGTGGGCGACGCAGCAGGCAATGGACGACCTCCGCTGGCTCGACCTCGACTGGGACGAAGGCCCCGACGTCGGAGGACTCCACGCTCCCTATATCCAGACCGAGCGGCTCGCGCGCTACACCGCAGCCCTCGAGCGACTGAAGCGGGAGGAACGGGTCTACCCCTGCACCTGCAGCCGCTCCGACGTCCTCGAGGCGGCGAGCGCTCCGCACATCGGCCAGGGGGGACCGGTCTATCCCGGAACGTGCGCCGGCCGCCGCGCGGGTGATGCGGAGCGGATCACCGACCGCCCTTACTCCTGGCGGTTCCGCGTCGAGCCCGAAACTCGCGATACGTTCCTCGACCGATGTGCCGGCGAACAGTCGTGCGACGTCGCGCGGGACCTGGGGGACTTCGTGGTCGGGAAGTCGGATGGCGGGCCGGCGTACCAGCTCGCAGTCGTGGTGGACGATCATGAGATGGGAGTCACCGAGATCCTGCGGGGGGACGATCTGCTGCCGAGCGCCCACAGGCAAAGGTTGCTCTACCGGGCGTTCGGCTGGACTCCTCCCGAGATGACGCACGTCCCGCTGGTGGTCGGCTCCGATGGCCGGCGTCTGGCGAAGCGGCACGGCGATACGCGGCTCTCGGTGCTCCGCGACGCGGGGTGTCCGCCGGAAAGGCTGGTCGGCCTCCTGGCGTGGTCCTGCGGACTGCGGCCGACGATCGCTCCGCTCCACGCTCGCGAACTCCTTGAAGGCTTCGACATCCGCCGCATGCCCCGCTCGCCGTTCGTCTTCACGACCGAGATGTGGACCGCGCTGCTGGCCCCGTCCGACCGATGAGCGATCGGTCCGCCGGGGTGAGTCTTCGGCAGTTAACCGCGAAGGCTCTCGAGGGTGCTTTCCGTACGAAGCCCCTCCGCGAAGAATGGAACGCCCTTTCCTCGTGAGACGGACATGGACGATCCCACAACTCGCACAACGCCCGGCCGCTCGGTCCTTGTCATCGGAGCGGGCGCGGCGGGCCTGGCCGCAGCGCAGCGGCTGACCGCAGCCGGGCTCGCAGTCACGATCCTCGAAGCCCGAGACCGGATCGGGGGCAGGATCTGGACGCATCGTCCGGCGGGCGGATCCCCCATCGAAGCGGGGCCGGAGTTCGTCCATGGCGAGTCCCCCGAGCTCACAGAGCTGCTCGACGCCGCGGAAGCGGCCATCGAGGAAATCCCCGAACATCACCTGCGGTATCAGGCAGGGGAGCTCCGTGAGAGCGACTTCGGAACCCCCTGGGGCCGGATCCTCGAACGCTTCCCCGGCCCGACCGAGCCCGATCAGTCGTTCGCCGAGTTCCTCGCCACGCAGTTGCCCGATCTCTCGTTCGAAGATCGGACGCTGGCAGTCGACTACGTCGAAGGCTTCAACGCCGCCGACGAGCGGCAGATCAGCCTGCAGTGGCTCCGCGCGTCGGAACTCGAGCTCGGCGTCGGCGCGGAAGAGGCAATCCGCCGGGTGACGAGCGGATACGACCGGGTCATCGAAGTCCTCCGCAGCCGGGCTCCCTCGGTCCCCGTCCACCTCGGAGCGCGCGTCAGCCGGGTCGAATGGGAACCGGGCATCGCCGCGGTCGAGACAGGCGGACCAGAGGGGCCAGTCGAGAGGTACCGCGCCGAGCGGGTCGTCATCACGCTCCCGCTCGGCCTTCTCCAGCAGCCGCCTCCGGACGGCGTCGAGTTCGTCCCCGACATCCCCACCCACCGCGCGGCCGCCAACCGGCTCGCCATGGGGGCGGTCGTCAAAGTCGCGCTGACGTTCCGCGAACCGTTCTGGGCCGCGCTCGACAGCCGGGCGGCGGAGGGGGGCTTCCTCCATCATCCCGGCGCGGCGTTTCCGACCTGGTGGCCCCTCGGCCCCCATCCCCGGCTCACCGGCTGGTCGGGCGGTCCACGGGCCGAAACACTCTCCCGGCTCGACGACGCCGCAATCCTCGCCATCGCGACGGCAGACCTCGCAGCCGGTCTCGGCACCACCGTCGATCACGTCCGGCAAGCGCTCATCCATCACGCGGTCTTCAACTGGCCGCGCGACCCCTTCGCCCGGAGCGCCTACAGCTACGCCAAAGTCGGCGGCGCGGGAGCGATCCGGGACCTGTCCACCCCGATCGACAACACCCTGTTCTTCGCCGGCGAGGCGACGGACGAGTCCTTCCCCGCCACAGTCGCCGGGGCGATCCGGAGCGGCTACCGCGCCGCACAGGAGCTCCTCGACGCGCTCGACCGGGCTGACGCTCCACCGGCCAGCCGCTGATCTCCCACCCCGCGACCGACCACCCCGAGGCCAGGGCCGCCCCCGATCGCCGCGCATAACCTCAAGCGGGATCTCAGCTTCAGAATGCTCCGCCGCAGCGTCGGCGGGCATGCCATTTGCCCCACTGATCTCTCCTGCGAGATCCGTCCGCGTCCCACGAAGGAGAGAACCATGTCCGCGCGTCCCTCGTCGAACTCTGCCCTGTGCCCCGCCAGCTCCTGCGTGAACGTCGGCTCGCAAGAACGGCAACTCTCTCTCCTGGTCGGCGGGTCGATCCTCGTCGGGGGTCTGCTGCTGGCCCGCACCCGCAGCCTGATGACCGCCGCCATCGGGCTCGGCCTCCTCTACCGGGGCTACACGGGCCACTGCCTCACCTACGAACTCCTCGGGATGAGCACCGCCGAAGAGGGGGAACCGATGGACCGGCCCGCCGCGCCGGCCGTTCCTCATCGCGCCACCCCCGCCATGGCCAAGTCCTCTTCGTGACCGGTCGCGGCAGCGAACAGGCACCGGGAGCGATCCGGTGAAGGGGTCGGAAGGCGAACTCCGGCAGATTCGGCCGAAGGGTTCGATTCCGACAAAACCGCTCTTCCGGCAGCGGCCGGAGGGGCGTACAACCCTCGCATCGCCCCCGGTGACAGCTTGAGTCTCCAGCCCCCCTGAGATTCGCTGTGACCGGGTTTTTTCTTTTCCAGACCGCTCGGGATTCCCTCTAAGACCTCTCCCGGCATTGGCGTCGATCGCGAAGCGGATTCGTTCGCAGTACCCTGTCCTCCAGTGCACTTCCGGCCATCCGCGTCCTGTCTGCTGCCGCGGGAGAGTGACATGAGCTCGCGAGTTCTCTCTGCTGTCGCGTTCTGTCTGGCCTGGTGCGGCCTCGCCGCCGCGGACAATGCCGTCTACGTCCTCGAAGAGGAAACCGTCCGCGAAGTCGGAAAGATCCCCGGCTACGCCACGATCTGCTCCCCCGAGCTCTCTCCCGATCAGAAGTGGATCGCCGTCGACGGCTGGAAGACGGGGCAGACGAATACCGACGCCCACCTGCTGCTCCTCAACGTCGCGACCGGCGAGACCAGGGACCTGGGGATCGGCTGTATGCCCTCCTGGTCGGCGGACGGGGAGTACCTCGCGTATTCGCGATACGGCCAGGGGGTCTGGATCCGTTCGGTCGATGGCAAGGAAGAACACGCGATCGACCGCCGCGGCTGGGGGGCGCAGTGGTCTCCCGATGGAACGAGCATCGCCTACTCGGTCGGCGGTCAGCTCGTGATCCTCGACGGAGCGAGCGAAACGACCCGCGATATTTTCCCGGTGCCGAAGGGGACGCAAACCCCCTACTCCTATCTCTACTGGAACTGCACCTGGTCCCCCGATTCCCGGAAAATCTGCTTCAAAGGCCAGCGGCGGGACAACTCCCTGGAGTTCGCGATCGTCACTGTCGACGGGACCGATCCCGAACTCCAGGTCTGCTGCGACGCCCGGGACTATAACGAAGACATCGCCTGGCACCCGGATGGAAAGTCGATCGTGATTCCGCGGGCGGCCCAGTCCGGGACCCCGGGGCGGATCGACCGGTTTCTCGTCGACGCCCCCACGAAGCTCGAACCGGTCCGCGGCCTCCCGCTCGATCGTCACAACAGCGGCATGTGCTGGTCGCGCGACGGAAAGAAGCTGTACTACATTCAGAACTGAGTCGGCATCAGGACCACGCTCATCCGTCCTCGGCCAGGCTGCTCCGTCCGACCTCCCGGGTCTAAACTGATCGGGATGTCCGGCCCACGGAGTCTCGCCATGCCGCTCGCAGCCCGCCTCGTTTTCGTCGCCACCGCACTCTTCTGTCTCGGAGCCCCCCTCCCCGCTTCGGCGGAAACGATCACCCTGCGGCACGTCCGGATCTTCGACAGCGGCGACGGCGCGCAGGAAGACGCCGCGCTCGTCATCGAAGAAGGCCGGATCGCCGCGATCGGGCCCTCCACCCGCACCCCGATCCCCGCCAATGCGGAGGTGATCGACCTGACCGGACGGACGGTCGTGCCGGGCCTGATCAGCGACCACTCCCATGTCGGCTGGACCGACGGCGTCACCGGCGGCCGCCAGAGTTTCACCCGGGAGAACGTCGCCCGGCAGCTCGAGCAATACCAGCGGTTCGGCGTCACGACGGTGATGTCCCTCGGCATGAACGCCCCGCTGGCGGAACATCTCGCCGAAGAGTCCCGCACCGGCACGCTTCCCGGCGCGCAGTTGCTGAGCGCCGACCGCGGACTCGGGATGTCCGGAGGGGTTCCGCAGATCGATCTCGGCGCCGACCAGATCGAGCGCCCCGCCACCGCCGAAGAGGCCCGCAGCGCGGTCCGGGGGATCGCGGGCCGGCACGCGCGGCTGGTCAAGATCTGGGTCGACGACAACCGCCGCTCCGCCCCCGGCAAAATGCCCCCCGAGGTCTATCGGGCGATCATCGACGAAGCCCATCAGCACCACCTGCGGGTCGCCGCCCACGTCTATTACCTCGAAGACGCCAAGGCGCTCGTCGCCGCGGGAGTCGACATCCTCGCCCACGGAGTGCGGGACCAGCCGGTCGACGACGAGCTGATCACCGCCATGAAGGCTGGGAAGACCTGGTACATCGCGACGCTCGGTCTCAACGAAAGCTTCTTCATCTACGCCGAGCGGCCGAAGTGGATGGAGTCGGACTTCTTCCGCTCCTCCCTCCAGCCGGCACTCGCCGCCCAGTTCGACGACTCTGCCTGGCGGTCGAAGACCCTCGGCGACGGACGAAAGGTCGAGCTCGAACGAGACGCGGTCCGGATCAACCAGCGGAACGTGAAACGGCTCTATGACGCCGGCGTCCGGATCGGCTTCGGAACGGACTCCGGCGCCACACCGCTCCGGATCCCCGGCTTCGCGGAGCATCGCGAACTGGAGCTGCTGGTCGAAGCAGGGCTGACACCCCGGCAGGCCATCACGATCGCCACGCAAAACGCCGCCGAGCTTCTGGAACTGACCGACCGGGGTCGGATCGCCAAGGGGCAGCGGGCGGACTTCATCGTGGTCAAGGGAGACCCCGCGCGAGACCTCTCGGCCCTGCGGCAGATCGAGTCGGTGTACCAGAAAGGGGAGCTGGGCGCGGCTCGCCAGAACGACTAGAGCACTCCCCTGAACCCGCGCGGCGTCGCAAGCGGGGTTGAGGGAAGGGAGCGGCGGCGCGAAGGGGTGGAGTTCAGAAGACCGGGCAGGGCACCCCGTGTCGCTCCGGATTGACCGCACGGCGGACCACCGAAAAACTCCCTCACTGTCAGGTTTTCGCTCCCGCTCCGGCATCTCCTCCGGCCTGAAAGGCCAACCGGTCTCACCAGCCCCGGTGGCGACGGGACTCTCGTTCGGCGAGGCCTGGGCCAATCCGTCGTCCCGCGGGGCGTTCTCGGCCGAACTCGGATCCGTCAGGGCCTTCTGCCGGATCTCCTGGGCCGGCCGGCCCTTCCGCGGATCGCCATGTCCCCGGTCCCGAGATCGCGCCCACCGGAAATCTCGTTCACTGTCAGGTTTCCGCACCCGGCCGGCGGCAGTCGATCGGCTCGCGGCCGATCGCCACGGCCCCTGAGAATTCCGGTCACTGTCAGGTTTTCGGAGTCGGCAGGTCAGTCGTCTGGGCATGGGAGGAAACCGATGGAGAAACATCACTTCTCATTCGGCGCACGAACACCCTCACCGGGAGGCGGGGAAGGAAGAAGAGAGCCTCGAGCCCGACGATCGGCCTGGGTGATTATGCGGAGGCCTCATTTCTTGATCCGACCCGCAGAACCAGGGGAATTCCTGGGGGCCGGATCGCGCGCCTTGCCGGTGCCCGGCGTAGTGGCCCGCGGGGTCCTGTCAGTCCGCCCGGAGCAGTTCATCGAGATCGAACGCCAGCGTCCACCGGAAGTAGCCGTAGTGGAATTCGACCAGCAGTTCCTGCCCTCGCGCCGCCAGCGATTCGATCGTCATCAGGAACGGCGTGTCCGCGACCCACTGGTCGCCTGAGCGGACCGATTTTCCGTCCGGCGGGATGACTTCCCCCTCGAATGGCAGATTCAACATCAGCCGCCTTATTTCGCCCGAGTTCAAGTCCGTCAGCATCAGCGGATAGCGGAACGCTCCCGAGCCTTCCCGCTCGATGAAGCCCCCTTCCGTCACCGAGAGCAGCGTCTCCCCGTGGAAGGCCGCCGCCTCGGCGAAGACTCCCTGCCGGAGCCAGGCCGCCAGGGCCTCCTTAGAAGAGGGGGCTCGGCCGCGGCGCGCCGGATGCCAGTCGATGTCGATCGTCTTCTTCGGGTTCCCGATTCCTCCACCGAGAGGATGCGACTCGCGGGAGCTGGGATAGAGACGCACGCGGTCCGACTGCTCGCACCGCCAGACGACCGAGTCTTCCAGGATCTGGAACCGGAGGGGATCGACGAAGCGAGGGAGCGTCACCATTCCGATGCAGTCCCCCCCCTGGTCGAACTCATAGACGACGCACGCGGAGAGCGAGGACGGCAATGTCTCTTCCATGGTCTGGGATGTCACCACGAACAGACTGAATTGAGGCCACTTCCCTTGCGTGACCTGGAGGGGAACCGGACCGGCAACGATGGAGTTCAGCCGCCGTGTCGGCCGCGGCATTCGCACTCCAACGCCGTCCGGCATCGGCGATTCCCTTTCCCAACCCGGCACGCCCAGCTCGCCGTGTGCTGTCTGAAACGTCTTCCTCGCTTGCGAGTCGAATCGGTGCGATCCGTGCCGATCGATGAAGTGGCTCCAGACCGAAGGACCGATGAACCCCTTCTCGTACTCCCAGGGGCGCGGAACCTGCCACCTGGTCTTGCCGGTCGCGGCTTCGAGGACGATCACGTTCTCCCGCGGGCCGGCGCAGACCACCAGCGAATCCCCCATCCGGGACAGGGTCTGCAGGTTGTCGAGATTGCGGGTCCGCGTGGTCGGGTCGATCAGGTCAGCCGGGAGCGCGGTCTCGGGCTCGAAGGACCGGGACCAGGTCCATGCATCGTGGAAGCGGTCGATCCGGTAGCGCCGTGTCCGCCAGCCCGTTTCGGTCGACAAGTCCAGCGACTGGCTCAGGACGAACAGCCCCTCCCCGATCGTCACCGCGCCGAGGATTTCCCCGCGCCGCTTGCTCTCGTCGGGGGTAGCCGGAATCGCGAGGGTCTCGAGCTTCTGTCCATCCGCGAGTCGCAGCCGCCGGAGCGCGATCCCCGGCTTCGGCTGAACGAAGAGACCCGAGCTGCTCTCCGCCAGAACGACCGCGTCCCCATGCCCGGTCAGAAACCGGAGGTCCACGAACCGCCCCGCATCATGCCGCCAGACGACCTTTCGCGTCGTGTCGAGACGTTCGACGACGCTCCCCTTCACGCGGAGCGTCCCTCCCTCGACGGGGTGTTCGGGCTCGATCGCTCCTTCGATGCGGAGGCTCCGGACGGATCGAGGGCCGTCGGAGAGCGTCGCCTGAGACCAGTCCACTTTGAGTGGCTGTCCGGGCTCTGCTGCCAGGAGGCCTCGGCCTGACGAACCGGCCACTGCCCAGAGTGCGATCGCGACTCCATGCAGCGCAGTGCGAATCCTCCGGAGCATCGACATCGCAATTCCTCCAGATCCATCGCGTGGTGCAGTCCCTTCGGCAACGACCGCAACAAACAGGCGACCGAGGCCCTCGGCAGAACCGGCTCATCTTCATGCGCACTGCCGGAGTCATCCCCCCACCGCTGAGGGGCAACATCCCGCTCTGCTACGGCAACGCCAGAGCCACAGCTGCGTCCTCCGCCGGCTCAACGACAACCAGCCGCTGGCGGCCGGGAATCTCCTTGAGGACCGAGCGGCGGCCCGAGGGCCAGCGGATCACGAGTTCGTCGATCCGCTCGCTCTCGCCGAGGCCCACGAACAGTTCTTCGCCATTCGTCGAGGCGTAGCTCCCGCCCCCCTTGATCTGGTGGACGCGCCGCGCGGTTCCGATACGGGTCTCGATGATCGCGCCGACCGGATGCCGCGGACTCGCGGTTCCAATGAGCCGCAGCGCGAGCCCGCTCTTCGAATCCCCGGAGGCGTTCTCGACGACGGAGATGTTTTCGTTCACCGGGATGAAGACCAGGTCCGGGTCGCCGTCGTTGTCGAGGTCCCCGGCGGCGAGTCCCCGACCGGGATGGTCCCGTCGAAAATCCTCGCCGGCCGACGAGGCCACGTTCACGAACCGCTTGCCGCCGCGGTTCTCGAGCAGGATCGGCTTCTGGGCGACAGTCGTCCCCGTCGGAAAATGGACCACGTGGCCGCAGGTCGCCACGAGGTCCTCGTCTCCGTCCCGGTCCGGATCGAGGAAGACCGTTCCCCAGCCGACATAGGTGGGCCCCAGCGTCGCGATCCCGAGCATCCGGCTCGAGTGCTGGAAGTTGGCGTCGCCGAGGTTCCGGTAGAGGGCCATCAGCTCGCGCTGGTAGTTCGTGACCCAGATGTCGGGGAGGCCGTCGTTGTCGAAGTCGGCGATGTCGACCCCCATGCTCCCGTCGGCGGTCGCTTCGTCGCTGAGAGCGACGCCCCGGACCATCGCCGCCTCCTCGAGCCGCGTCCCCTCGTTCATGTACAGGAAGTTCGGGACCGTGTCGTTGCAGACGTAGGCATCGAGATCCCCGTCGAGATCGACGTCCGCCAGCACGACTCCGATCCCCTTCCCGTCGGGACGGAGCCCCCAGGCCTTTCCCTCGTCAGTGAAGCGGCCGGAGCCGTCGTTGAGGAACAGCGAATCAGTCAGCCCGTCGAACCGCCGCGGCGGGCAGACATCCCGGTTGTGCGGCGGCGGGATCAGGCAGGGGGGATCGTTGTCGAACGACCAGTTGACGTAATGCGAGACGAACAGGTCGAGGTCGCCGTCCCGGTCGATGTCCCCCCAGGCGGCGCTCGTCCCCCACGACGGATCCTTCAAGACCTCGTCCGAACTGCCGTCGAATGTCCCGTCGCCGAGGTTCCTGGACAGAGTCAGCCGGCCGTAGCCCGTGACGGCGGCATCGGGAAACCCGTCGGAGTCGAAGTCATCCGTCGCGACGCCATGCGTGTAGGTGTTCTCGAACGGAACCGACAGCGCCGCGGGGCAGGCGGCCCATCGCCACGGCGCGACCTGCCGGAAGAGTCCGTGCGGGTGTCCCGACAGCTCCCGCGGTCCGGCATACGCTCCCCCCCCCGCGATCAGCAGATCGAACCGGCCATCCCGGTCATAGTCGAACAGCCCCGCTCCGCCACCCATCGACTCGAGGATCGCGTACCGCTCCGCCTCTTCCCCGTTCCGGTATTGGAATGTGATTCCCGACTCGGCCGTCCGGTCGCGAAACGTGAACGGACCGGCCGCGGAGTCCCCCGCCGGCTTCTCCTCGACCCGACTCACAACGGGAGCCGTCGGCCCCTCTGTTCCCGTCGGAGCTGGCGGAGGTGCCGACGCGCCGTTGCAGCCGACCAGCGAGAGCCACGCCAGAAGACCGAGCCAGCCGCAGCGCCGCGAAGGAATCGACAGGGCGTTGCGACGCCAAGAGCCGTGCTCGATCGATTCCGCCGGCATGAAGCACCTGACGCCAGCACTGAGTCCCAGCCGCAAACAACCGCCAATCGCGACGGACCTCCTCTATCCCTTGCGGGCATCGATCCTGGCGAGCGATTCATCGGAACGCCGGCGGGCCTCGCGGGTCTCGAGGACCACCTTCCGGAATCGCTCCGGCCAGGGAACCCCCGCCAGCCGCATCAGGATCTCGCCCCGGGCATTGATCAGGTCCAGATCCGCCGCCCGGTAGAACGCCTGCCCCCCGCGGGGGACGATGTTGATCGTGTCGATGTCGTTCAGCGACACCTTCTCGAGCAGGATCCGGCCGATGAGCTTCCGGATCTCGATGCTGCGGTTCGTCAGGACGTACTGGTTACCGAAGACTTTCTGCAGCAGATACACCGTCAGGGCGATCGGCGCCAGCGGCAGGCAGAACAGCAGGTACGACAGCTTGACGCCGTTGATCTTCACATCGATCGAGTCGAACAGCCCGCCGAGCGTCTGGCCGATCCCGGTCGCCGCGACCGACGGACAGACCGCCTCCAGAACCCGTTCCTGATTCGGGCTGACTCCGGCGATCGGCTGCTTGGCCCACGTGACGGACGACATTCCCAGGCTCCTGCGGAGTTTCAGGTCGGACTGGTCGGTCCCACGGCCCCGGCGATCACGTTCCAGCAGAACACCGCGAGGCAGGAGGGCCAACCAAAACGAAAACGGCTCCAGAACACCCAGAAGCTACCAGACGCTTCATTTCCAATCCACACATTCGCAAACCTGAGACCAGGGCTTCGCCCGGACCCAGGTGGCCGTGGGACGACGGGTTGCACGAAGGAGGCCCAGCCGGCACGAACGGCTCCCTTGCAGCGGGAAAAAGCCTGGGGAACCGGGTCAGGCGTCCGCTTTCCAGGGGCCGGATTTCCCACCGGATTTCTCAAGGAGGCGGATGCCGGAGATCGTCATTCCGCGGTCGAGGCTTTTGCACATGTCGTAGATCGTCAGTGCCGCAACACTCACAGCGGTCAGGGCTTCCATCTCGACACCGGTCCGGCCGTGGACCCGGGCGGTCGCTTCGATCCGGACAGTCCGTTCGTCTGCTGCAGAGAGGTCGAGGGAGACCCCGTCGAGGCCGAGCGAGTGGCAGAGGGGGATCAGCTCGGACGTCTTCTTGGCGGCGAGGATCCCGGCGAGGCGGGCGACTTCGAACACGTCCCCTTTGGCGATCCGGCGATCGAGAATGTGCCGGAGGGTCTCCGGCTGGAGCGTGACGAATCCCTCGGCGCGGGCCAGGCGGGGGGTGACCTCTTTGGCGGAGACGTCGACCATGCGGCTCGCTCCGGAGTCGTCGAAGTGTGTCAGATCCGCCATCGCCGCGTTCCTCTCGTCGTCTCACGTTGCCTTATCCGCTGAGCCGGATCGACGGCGGAAGCGGAAATTGCCCGCCATGTTCCGGCCCGCGGCGGCGGCCGACAAGCCTGGCGATCGCAACGGGCGTCCTCGAGCCCGGGTCCAGGGGCGGAGCTCCTGGCCGCCGGAGGCGCTTCTGCTGTGGAACCATGGAAAACCCCCGGCGTCCGCTTTGGGGAACCGGCGTCGCGGGCCTCCTCTTTCATTGTCGCAGGGAGTCCGCGCTCGGACGCCCCTTGTGTGCCATGGTTCCACCACGGAAGCGCCTCCGGCGGGGCCAGCAGCGTGCTGGACCCGGGTGGCCGTAGGGACGATGCGTTCGAGCAAACAGCGCTGTGCCGGCCAGAACAGGGTTCGAGCCATCGCCTCGTCGCGCAACCCATCGCTCGCGCCCACCCCGGCCCAGCGGGACGCCGGCTGGCGATGTTGAACAATCGGGTCCGACCAACCAGCATGAAGCTGTCCCCTGTTCCCCTGCCACTCTCCCTGGCCCCCTCCCTCACCCTTCAGCCCCGATCGCCCACGAGACGGTCTCATGATGTTCCTCCGGTTCCCCCTCCTCTGCCTCGGCCTCTGGCTCCTCGTCCCCCCTTCCTCCGCGAACGCGGTCACACCCGAGGACCAGCACGTCCTCGTGATCTGCGTCGACGGACTCCCCGCCTACCTGCTCGACGACCCCAGCGCCCCGCTCGCCAACGTCCGGGCCCTCGCCAAAGTCGGAACCGCGGCGGAAGGAATGTCGGTCTCGAACCCCTCCGTGACCTGGCCCAACCACACCTCGATGGTCACCGGAGCCACCCCGCGGAAACACGGAGTCCTGTTCAACGGCGTCCTCGAGAGAGGAAGCGTCGGCCTCCCGGTCCGGGTCGACGCCAAACGGGACAAGTCGGACCTCGTCCGGATCCCGACGGTCTATGACGTTCTTCACAAAGCCGGGCTCTCGACCGTCGGCATCAACTGGCCCTGCACCCGGAACTCCGGAACGCTCGACGTCGACGTTCCCGACTCGCCGGACATGTTCCAGCACAGCACCCCTAGTTTCCTCGCCAGCATGAAGGAGGCGGGGCTCCTGGACGACGCCACCCGCGACGGCTTCAGCAAGCTGGGCCCCTCCGCCCGCGACCAGCTCTGGACCCGCGCCGCCTGCCATGCGATCCGAACGGTGAAGCCCCGCTTCACGCTGCTGCACCTCCTCAACTGCGACGCCCTCCACCACCGCCACGGCCCCCAGACCTGGGCCGGCTACGCCGCCGTCGGATATGCCGACAGCTGCGTCGGCGAAGTCCTCCGCGCCGTCGCGGACGCCGGCCTGACCGACAAGATAACGGTCTTCATCGTCGCCGACCACGGCTTCATGAGCATCCCGAAGACGATCCAGCCGAACGTCCTGCTCCGGCAGGCGGGGCTCCTGACGGTCGAGAACGACAAGATCACCGCCGCCCGCGCCCAGGTCATCCCCGAAGGGGGGATCGGCATGGTCTACCTCACCGTCCCCGAGACGGCGGCCGAAGACCGCAGGAAAGTCGTCGAGCTGTTCCGCGAGCAGGAGGGAATCGAGCGGGTCCTCGAGCCGAAGGACTATGCCGAGTACAGCCTGCCGCAGCCGGAGGAGTACCGCCAGATGGCGGACCTGATCCTCGTCGGCAAGGAGGGCTACGGGTTCAACGACAAGGCCGCCGGCGAAGACCGGATCATCGAGAGCGTGACGACCCTCGGGACGCACGGGTTCCTGTCGACCCACCCCAAAATGAACGCGATCTTCGTCGCCTCCGGCGCGGGAGTCCGGTCCGGCGGAAAGCTCGGCGTCATCCGGAACATCGACCTCGCCCCGACGGTCGCGAAGCTGTTTGGCGTCTCTCTGCCCGCCGCCGAAGGACGAGTCCTCAGCGAACTGTTCGAGGAGCCGGCGGCCGGGAAGTGAGCTGCGCTCGGTTCAGACAGAACAGTTAAACACCAAGGCACCAAGAGTTCACCAAGAACACAAAGGAAGAGGGCCGGCGTCTCTGCCTCTCTCCTCTTCTTCTTGGTGCTCTTTGTGCCTTCTTGGTGTCTTGGTGTTTAATCCTTAACGGTCTGCCTCGGCTGCCGGCGGTACTTCAGCCTGAGCCGCAGGGGCTTCGTCGGCTTTCGAGAAGCCCATCGTGACCATGACGCCGGTCACGACGAGGCCGAGGCCCAGATAGTCGCTCCAGCGGGGGCGCTCCTTCATGAACAGGAGCACGAATGCCAGGAAGACGAAGATCGTGATCGCCTCCTGCAGGATCTTGAGCTGGGTCGTCGTCCAGCCCGACTCCTTGCCGAGGCGGTTCCCCGGGACCTGCAGGCAGTATTCGAAGAACGCGATCCCCCAGCTGATCAGGATCGCCCATTTGAGGTCGAGCCGCTCCGAGTACTTGAGATGCCCATACCAGGCGAACGTCATGAAGATGTTCGAGAGAGTCAGCAGGATCACGGTCTGCATCGGGCGAATCCAGGTGCGGGCGGAGTCTTGAGGGAACGGGCCCCGGAGAGACCCAGGGCGGGAAACGAGCGTGGAATAGCGTTCCGCGATCCTGTCCGTAAAGACGAAGCGTCTCCCGGGCAGCCCGTTACGCTTCCACCAGAAGGTTCCGGAACGACTCCGCGGGATCGCAGGCAGCGCAAAGCGACCGAAACCGGTCTCGCGCCGGACGCAGGGACTCGTCGCCCTGCAGCCGCTGCAGATCCTCGGCGATCCGGGGAGCCGAGGGCCGGAGCCGCAGGCCGAGACCGTGGTGGACGATCCGTGCCGCATGATCGAACTGGTCGTAGTCATGCGGCCAGACCAGCATCGGAACCCCCGCCTGCAGGCAGGCGTACGTGACCCCGGTTCCGCCGTGCACGATCGCCGCCGCGTACCGCCCGAGTTCGGCGTCGTACGGGATCGAACGGTAGAGATGCACGTTCCCCCGGATCTCACGACCGGCTGCCCCCATCTCTCCCTGCGAGAAGTGGAACACGGTCTCCGGAAGCAGCCGGGCCACCTCTCCGATCAGTTCGATGGCCTGGTCCCGCGCCCACTGGAGATGCGTCCCGAGCGTCACGAGGACGTGCGGATGATCGGCGACCCACAGTCGCTGCGAGAGGGGATCCGGTTCGAACGGCGGGGGGGCGGTGAGCGGACCGATGAACTGGACTGAAGGGGGCCACGAGCGTTCGAATTCGAACTCGCGGAGCCCGTAGGCCAGGATCCGATCGGGCGAATAGAGGACCTCCGTGCCGTCGCTGCGGTAAAGCGCGTCGATCCCGAGCTCCCGCAGCGGCCTCTGGAAGAACCATGCGGAAGTCTTCTTGAACGTGCGGACCATCGTCCGCCCCGCAGCATCGCGGAGCGTTCCGAGCAGGCCGGTTCGCGGCTGCCAGCCGCCGAGGTAGGCGGGAACGCCATCCAGCGTCTCGAGGGCGCAGGGGCTCGGCATCCCGGTCCACCAGGGGATCCCGAGCGACTGCGCGGTGAGACCGGCGACCGGGACCACGAAGTCCGCCACGACGAGCTGCGGCGGATCGGCACTCCAGAGTTCCCGGAGCTGCCGCTGCAGATCCTGCATCAGGGCCAAGTTGCTCTCAACCTGCCGCCACATCCTGAGAGGATTCGAGCCGACCCGCACCCGGGTGTTGGCGATCGCCCAGACCTCGGCATCCCGGCCGGGCAGGATCTCGACGAAGGGGAGCCCCGAGGCCGATGCGGCCCGCTCTCCGCCGGCGGTCGTCAACACCCGGAGGTTCGTCAGCCCCTGGTCGCGCAGCCGCCGCGCGAGGTCGAGCGCGGGGTAGAGATGCCCGGCGAACGGCGGGGCGACGAAGTCGATCCGTCCATCAGGTGACATACCGGAGCGTCCGGGGACAGTGACAGGCGACCAGCTCGAGACCGGTCCGTTCGGTCAGCCGCCGGAGCTTCTCGTGAGTGGCGTGGTACGCCGCTTCGTCGTGCTGAAAGCGGCGGCTGATCCAGGGGAGCCGCCGCCCGCTGAGCATCGAGTCGAGGATCCAGCAGGCATCGACGATGTAGAACAACTGCCGCTCGGCGGTCCGGAGGATGAACCCGAAGTGGCCGTCGGCATGCCCCGGCAGATCGACCAGCAGCAGTGAGCCATCGTTCCAGTAGTCGCAGACCGAGAATTCGGACCACTCGCCAGTTCCTGGGGCGAACCGGGATTCCACCAGGGGAACACCGCGGGCTTCAAAATCGTCCGGCAGGAGATCACGGAGGAACCCGTGCCGGACCTGAGTGCCGACCGACTGCTGCCGGAGCCGCGCCAGCGTCTCGGGGCGATAGATGAACCCGGCTTCGGGAAACGACTTCACGCCGCCGACATGATCGGCGTGGAAGTGCGAAACAAAGACGTGCCGGACCCCGTCGGGGTCGACGCCGATCCGACCGAGCTGCCCTCGCGGACCGGGGGGATCGCCGAGATCGACCGGAGTGATCCAGCGGTAGAACCGGGCGGGAAACGGTTTCGTGGCGTGAAAGAACTCGTCGCTGTAGCCGGTATCGATCAGGCAACTGCCGTGGACCGGATGCACGAAGTGAATGAACACTGCGTAGAACCGCATCCCCCCCTTGCCGTCCGGTCCCGCCCCCGCCAGTCGCGCGGACTGGCGGCACCAGCCGGCGGAGAGGAAGCGGACGCTGGAGAGGGTGACACTCATCGTAGGGACGTCGCCTGGTGAGGAACCGGAAGCCCGCGGAACGTTACACGGTGAAGATCATTCCCGCCTGAGAGTATCCGGCGGAGGTCCCCAGGAGCAGGACACGGCGATCGCGCGCGAGCCCCCCTTCCCGTCGCAGCTGATCGAGCACCAGGGGGAGACTCGCGGCCGCCATGTTGCCGAGGTCCGCCACACGGTTGATGAACCGCTCGGCCGGGAAATCCAGCCGCCGCCGCATCGCCTCGACGCCGTGGACCGATGCCTGATGCGGCACGCAAAGGAGTTCCTCGCGCGGCGTCCCGCTCTTCTGCACCAGGGTCTCGACCAGCGGCGGCAGATGCCGCAGAGCGATCCGGAGCAGCCGGGGGCCGGTCATCCGGAACCGGAACTCCGCCTCCCGCTCGGGGGAGTACTGGAACACCGGAAGCCGGTGCCCGCCGCCGATCACCTCGCACTCCTGGACGTACTCCGGCCACGTCTCATGCCGGAACTGGTAGCCCCCCGGATCGGAGGGTCGTCGCCCCACGACGACCGCCGCCGCGCCGTCGCTGAGAAGCGTCGCACTCTCGGGATGACTCCAGTCCGCGCCGGCGATCGCCCCCTCGGAGGCGACGAGGAGGATCCGCCGCGTCGGGCCATCGGGATCCGCCAGGAGCGCATTCGCGACGTTGAGCCCCAGCAGAAAGCCGAGGCAGGTCCCCTGCACATCCATTCCGGGGACGCCGTCGCTGTCGGGCCGGAACCGCGAGAGGAGAATCGCCGCATTGCACGGGATCGGCTGGTGGCGGGAGGTGCTGCAGTCGATCAGGAGGTCGATGTCGCTCCAGCCGAGCCGGGCGTCGTCAAGCGCGCGGGCGATCGCCCGGCGGGCCATGTCGGAGGGGGTTTCCGGGAGGGCGCACTCGTAGCGGGTGACCACCTGTGTGTGCTGCCCAATCCAGCCTGCGGGAAGCTCGCCGCGGCGTTCCATCTCGGCGGCGGGAACCCCCGGGCCGGGCAGGTCGCTGCCGGTTCCGAGGATCTCGAAGTGTTGCCGCATACGAGGCCCCCAGTTCCTGCCGACTCCGGCAGGGGTCGTTCACTCGCAGGATCGTAGTTCAGGTCCCAAGGTCGGACAAACCGCGTTCACACGACTCACTGCGGATGTCCGTGGCCTCGAGGGTTCTCCGCAATCGGCCAAGACGCTCCCGCACCAGATCGAGCACGGCAGGACTTTGGAGGTAGTCCAGATGCCCGACGCCGGGGATCCAGAGGTCGCACTCCCAGAACCAGGGATTCGCGATCGGGTCCCGCGCCCCGCGAACAAGCAGATGCGAAACCGGAGGCCGCCCCCACGCCACGGGCCCCAGAGCCACCACGTCGATCGCCTGCGGACGATGACCGGTCTGGAGACAGGCATTCAGGATCTCGAGGCCGCAACTGAGCGTAATGACGAGCAGGCCGTCGCAGGAGCGGGCGAGAGCATCCCAGTGCGCGGTCGCCCGGTCGCGGTACGGCGAGCGCGAGGCCCCCCGGAACTGCCGGAAGTTCCGCCAACTCGCGAGGACGAGCGGGACGGGACGCTGCTCGGACCGGTCAGCAGGGAGATACGGGAAGTTCGCGTCGACACGGCTCCCTGCCGGGAGGTCGAGACGGTCGAGGAAGTCGTGCTGCGATCGGCTCAGGGCCGTGCTGGCGGGATCGCTCAGCCCGCTCAACAGGACCACCTTCCAGCGGGCCGGCGGGTGTGTGGTCGGAGGCTGGAAGACAATCACGTCGCGCCCCCCTCATCGAGCGACGTGAACGCTCCCCCGCAGCCAACCCGGATCCGACGGGAACGCCAGACGATCACCGGAGAGAGGACCGCGTGAATCAGATGCAGCGGCTGGAGCAGCTCCGCGGCCAGTGACCGAAACGGTGGAACGGGCTGAGGCCCGCCGAAGAATTTCTGACGCAGCCCCCGGATGACCGCGTGACGGATCAGCAGGACGGTCCCGAGCGCGACCAGGCCCGGCCTCCCTCCCAATCCGCAAAGGAACGCGCCCCACAGCAGCAGCGGCGGGAGCCCGAGCCAGAGGGCGAGCAGCAGACGCCGCCCGAGCGGCTGGTCCAGCACCAGGACGTTGGCAAACACGAACCAGCGGTGCATCAGCGAGACGTAGCGGCGGGGACCGTTCACGAACGTCTGAATGAGCTGCGACGTTGTCCCCTGCCGGATCCGCCCGCCGTGCCGCTGCGCAAGCCGGGCCAGGGCATAGTCATCGCAAAGCTGATCGAGGATCGGCTGACAACCGCCCCAACTCCGAAGCGTGTCCGTCCGGACGACGTAGAACATCCCATTGATCGTCAGCGGACCGGTCCAGTCGAGGAGCGACAGGTAGGTCATCACGCTGTTGTTGTTCACGAACTGTGCGACGAGGTCGCTCCAGAGGCCGATCCCCAAAACGTACCGTGGCAGCCCGGTGTAGAGGTCGGCGTCCGCCAGCGCCGCGATCGCACGCGGGAGGTGCTCCGGGGCCAGCGACGTGTCGTCGTCGAGGACTGCGACGTACTCGGTCGCGACGCCCGGTAACGCGAGATTGAGCTTGAAGAGCTTCGGGTTGATCCCCGCCGGACATGGGGGACAGAGGAGGACCTTTACTCGGTCCGGGGGCATGGCCGCGCTGACCAGCGGCTCGGCCGCCTCGCGTCCCACGATGTCCGCTTCGTCGATCAGCCAGACGAAGCGAGCCGCGGGTGAGATGTGCCGCAGGTTCCCCTGCAGCGTCGCCCGGAGAGCGGGGTCGCCCCCAAGGATCGGCTGCAGGATCGTCACCGGAGCATCGAGCTGCTCGACTTCAGGGCGCCGCGCCGCGGCTCGCAGGCTGAGGATCGCTTTGGCCGCGAGCAGCAGCAGATAGAGCCCGGCCGAGACGAACCCGACAATCGAGAGTGCGAGCCGGAGCGTCATAGCGGCCCCACCCCGTCGGGATAGCGGCGGAACCACTCGACCGTCCGCTCGAGCCCCTCGTCGAGCGACACCCGCGGCGGACCGAGGACCCGCTTCGCCTTCGCGATGTCGAACGTCTTCGAGTACCGGAAGACATGGACGCCGAACCGGGTGATCGCCGGCTCGACTTTGGGCCGAAAGAGGCGATGGAACAGCTCCAGCCCTCCGGCCACCACCATCGCGGTCCGGGCGGAGACCCGCCGCGTCGGCCGCGGGATCCCGAGCCGGTCGAAGACCCCGAACAGGAAGTCGTGAATCGGGACCGGCTCGTCGTTCGTGAGGTAGAAGACGCCCGTGGGCGCGTCCACTGCACTCTCCCCCGAACCGGACGTCGTCTTCGGACTCGCCGCAGCCACGACGGTATCGACCAGATTGTCGATGTAGATCAGATCTCCCACGACCGGGCCGTCGGGAGCGTAGAGAATTGGCAGCCTTCCCTCGCGCGCGGCCCGCAGGATCCGCGGCAGCAGGACCGTGTCCCCCGGTCCGAACACGGCCCGGGGTCGCAGGATGGCCCAGGGGCCGGGATAGCCGCGGACCAGTTCCTCCGCCCGCCGTTTCGTCTCCGCATAGAGGTTCACCGCGCGGTCCGGAAGCGGCATCTCTTCCGTCACCCCGAGCTGATGCTCCTCCCGGTAACAGACGCTCGACGACGAGATGTAGACGAGCTTCGGCGGACGCCTCCGACCGAGGCAGACGTCGATCACGTTCTGCGTGGCGACGACATTGTCCTGCTCGAACTCGGCCCGGGTCCCCCAGGGATTCGACCGGGCCGCCGCATGAACCAAGACGTCGGGGCCGTCACCGAGCGACTCGATCCACGCTTTCGGGAGCGGCCGCGAAAGATCGTGCGACAGGTAGCCCGGCTCATCGCTCGGGCGGCGACCGATCCCCTGGACATTCCAACCCAGCTCCCGGAACCGCCGGACCAGATGCGTCCCGATGAAGCCGGAGCTTCCGGTGATCACGATCTGTGGACCGAACGGGGACATCGCGCTGTTCCGGGGCCAGAGGGACGCGCGACGATACCTGACCCGGGTGGCTCCGCAAGCCCGTCCTTTCCCGGGAGATCGAGAAAGGCGTTAAACACCAAGACACCAAGGACTCACGAAGAACACAAAGGGATGGAATCCCCTTGGTGACCTTTGTGCCCCCTTGGTGCCTTTGTGTTGAACCTTCGGCTCTACCGCTTCTCGAACGTCAGCTCGCCGTGCTGGTTGTCGACGTGGATCGTCGCCCCTTCTTCGAACTCGCCGCTCAGCAGCGAGTTCGCCAGCGAGTTCTGGAGCCGGTTCTGGATCACCCGCTTGAGCGGGCGCGCGCCATACACCGGGTCGTACCCTTCGTTCGCCAGCAGCGTCTTCGCCGCATCGGAGACCTCGAGCTTGAAGCCGTGGCTCTCCATCTGCTTCTCGAGCTTCGCGAGCTGAAGATCGACGATCTTGCGGATGTCATTCCGCTCCAGCGGATGGAACACCACGATCTCGTCGATCCGGTTCAGGAACTCAGGCAGGAATTTTCGACGGAGGGCCTCGAGCACCTGTTCACGAATCGCTTCTTCGTCTTCTGTTTCGGAGAGCTCCATGATCGCCTGGGAGCCGACGTTAGACGTCATGACGATGATCGAATTCGTGAAGTCGACTGTCCGTCCCTGGCCGTCCGTCAGACGCCCATCGTCGAGGACCTGCAGCAGAACGTTGAACACGTCCCGGTGCGCCTTCTCGATCTCGTCGAACAGGACGACGCAGTACGGCTGCCGACGGACCGCTTCCGTGAGCCGGCCACCCTCTTCGTAGCCGACATACCCCGGAGGGGCGCCGATCAGGCGGGCCACGGAGTGCTGCTCCATGAACTCGCTCATGTCGATCCGGATCATCGCCCGCTCGTCGTCGAACAGGAATCCGGCGAGCGCCTTGCACAGCTCGGTCTTCCCGACCCCGGTGGGGCCGAGGAAGATGAACGAGCCGATCGGGCGATTCCGGTCCTGCAGACCCGACCGCGAACGACGAACCGCGTTGGAGACGGCCGTGACCGCCTCCTCCTGGTTGATCATCCGCTTGTGGATCTCGTCTTCCATGCGCAGCAGCTTGTCCCGCTCGGTCTGGAGCATCCGCGCCACCGGAATCCCGGTCCAGGTGCTGACGACCTTGGCAATGTCCTCGGGGGTCACTTCCTCGCGGAGCATCTGCTCGCCGCCGTCGGCGTTCATCTCCGTGAATTTTCGCTGGAGCTCCGCCAGCTTCTGCTCGGATTCGTTCAGCTTGACCTGCGCTTCGCGGGCCTGCATGTAGTCGGAGTTGGCGTTCGTCGCGCGGGCACGCGAAAACGCCCGCTCGTACTCCTGCTTGAGCTGATCGATCTGCTCCTGCAGGGGCTTGAGGCCGCTGAGGACTTCCTTCTCCGCCTGCCAGCGGGCCTTGAGCGCGTTGACACTCTCTTCCCGCTCAGCAATCTCCCGCTTGAGCTGCTCATGCCGCTCGCGGGAATCGGCGCTCTTCTCGGTCGCCAGGGCGGCCGCTTCGATCTGCATCCGGGTCAGGGTGCGGGTCGCCTCGTCGATCTCGGTCGGCATGGAGTCGATCTCCATGCGGAGCCGTGACGCCGCCTCGTCGACGAGGTCGATCGCCTTGTCGGGGAGGAACCGGTCGTTGATGTACCGATCGGACAGCGTCGCCGCCGAAATCAGGGCGTCGTCGGTGATCCGGACGCCGTGGTGCGACTCGTACCGTTCCTTAAGACCACGGAGGATCGAGATCGTATCCTCAACGTTCGGTTCCTGGACCATGACCGGCTGGAACCGGCGCTCGAGGGCGGCGTCCTTCTCGATGTGCTTTCGATATTCGTCGAGCGTGGTCGCGCCGACGCAGTGGAGCTCACCCCGCGCGAGGGCGGGCTTCAGGAGGTTCGAGGCGTCCATGGCCCCCTCGGAAGCGCCGGCGCCGACGACAGTGTGGAGCTCGTCGATAAACAGGATCACCTGTCCCTGCGCCTGCTCGACCTCCTTGAGGACCGCCTTGAGACGGTCTTCGAACTCACCCCGGTACTTGGCTCCGGCGATCAGCGCTCCCATGTCGAGGGCGATGACCGACTTGTCCTTGAGGTTCTGCGGAACGTCCCCTTTGACGATCCGGTCCGCCAGCCCTTCGACGATCGCCGTCTTGCCGACGCCGGGCTCGCCGATGAGTACGGGATTGTTCTTGCGGCGGCGCGACAGGACCTGGATCACCCGGCGGATCTCCTGGTCGCGGCCGACCACGGGGTCGATCTTGCCGTTGCGGGCGAGTTCGACGAGGTCTTTGCCGTACTTCTTGAGCGCCTGGTATTTTTCCTCGGGGTTCTGGTCGGTGACCTGCTGGCTGCCGCGGACTGCTTTGAGCGCATTGAGGACGTCGCTCTCCTCGACGCCATTGAGCTGGAGGAGCCGCTTGGCGGCGTCATCGACCTTGGTCAGCGCGAGGAACAGGTGTTCGGTCGAGACGAAGGAGTCCTTCATCTGATCCGCGAGTTTCTGGGCGGCGTCGAAGACCTGCATGATCTCAGACGACCCCTGGACCGGCATGTTGGAGCCGCTGGACGAAGGGAGCCGGCCGATCTCGGAATCGATCATCCGGGAGAGCTGCTGGTAATTGACGCCGATCTTCTGGAGCAGGGCGCGGGGGACGCCGTCGGCTTCGTCGACGAGGGCGCGGAGCAGGTGCAGCGGCACCAGCTGACGCTGTCCCTTGTTCTCTGCGATCTGCTGCGCGGCCTGGACGGCCTCTTGGGATTTGACGGTGAGTTTGTCGGGGCGGAATGCCATGAACGAAAACCTCCTGCGGGGTCAGACGCTTTGGCGCGCACTGTCCGCGGTCGAATACAAAGGCAAACCCTATTCCACGTTCGCACACTCTCTCCGACCAAGGATTTTCCAAGCGGCCACCAAGAATGGAAGTGGGGAAAGTCTTCAACAATGCCATTTTGACACCACCATTGAATCACGCGGCCAGGAGGACCAGTGCCATTTTGGCAACAGTCTCTGTTGGGGTGCAGGGGCCCGCCTCTGCCCTCGCCGGAGGCGCTCCCTCGCGGAACCGTCCAACCCTCCTTGTGCGATCCCTTGGCGCATCGCCACGACACTCGAAGCCGAGCCGCGTATGATGGTCGGCCGTTCGCGCATCGGGGTCTGACCGGTCGCCCGGACGCGAAGTGTGAAAGGAAGAGCGATGGGCGTGGCAGGAGACGCGGCGGCCGCACAGCCGAGGGTGGTGGAGATCGACGGAATCCGGCTGCACCTGGGGCATCCGGACGTGACGGCGGGGGAGTGGATCGGCCAGAACGAGATCCTGAAGCAGCTCCTCGCCTGCTGGCTGGTGGTCGACGCGCGGGATCTCCCGCTGGCCCCGCGGCTCGTCGGTTCTCCGGGGATCGGCAAGACGACGCTGGGGATCGCCGCCGCCCGGGCCCGGAAACAGGACCTCTACATCTACCAGTGCACCGCCGACACGCGGCCGGAGGACCTGCTGGTGACGCCGGTCCTCGCCGAGAGCGGCAAGATCCAGTACCAGGCGTCGCCGCTCGTGACGGCGATGATCCGGGGGGCAGTCTGCATCCTCGATGAAGGGAACCGGATGAACGAGAAGTCGTGGGCGAGTCTTGCCCCGCTGCTCGACCACCGCCGGTATGTCGAGTCGATCGTCGCCGGGATCACGATCCGGGCGCACGAGAACTTTCGATGCGCCGTGACGATGAACGAGGACGACTCGACCTACGAGATCCCCGACTACATCCTGAGCCGGCTGCAGCCGACCCTCTCGCTCGGGCATCCGGCCCGCCAGGACGAGATGGCGATCCTGAAGTACCACCTGCCGTTCGCCGACGACGAGATGCTGAACCTGACTGTCGAGTTCCTCCAGCAGGCGCACTCCCTCAAGCTCGACTTCTCGACGCGGGACGGGATCAACGTCCTGCGGTACGCCCTCAAGCGGATCGCCTCCGACCCCAAGCACCCGCTCGGCAAGGATGCGGCATGGCGGGAGGCGCTCCAGGCGTGCCTCGGCGACGAAGCCCTCGACCTGCAGCGGCTGGCCGAGCGGAAGTCGCAGTCGCTCGGAGGGAACGCCCTGCCGATGGGGCTTGGCGACTTCTTCTTCGATCCGAACAACCCGCTCCACCCGGACTACCAGGGGGACGACGAGGATGAGGACGACGAAGGAGACGAGGAGTGAGCCGGCGGTAACTCACGGACATCGTGCGGGGCGACTTTGAGCTTGTCGTCCAGCGACGGTTGGACCGTTCCCTGTACGGAAGCGCCTCCGGCGGGCAGGGCTTTCGCCCTGCACCCGAACAGGGGTTAGCGCGCGGCTGTGAGCTGTTCGAGGGGGACGTAGAATTTCACATAGCGGCGGCCGTTGGAATACCGCTCTCCCTGCGCGTGTTCAACCAGGACCGTAGCCCGCTTGGTGACCCGGTTCACGATCCCCACGTACTCCGCCCCGTCGACCCGGAACCGGACCCGCGATCCCGGCTTGAGACCGAACTGCGCCGCCGCCCGCTCGCTCTGCGTAATCAGGTTGTGCGTGTGCGCCTGGTGCGCGAACAGCCGCGCCGAGATCCACTGGAACCGCCGCGCACTGCACTCGGAATTGTGCCACGCCAGCAGCTCCACGAGATGAATCAGCTCGTGCTCGAAGATCCGCAGCAGCGCATCGAGCCGATTCGCACAGTGCCGCCCGCAGACGGTCACGTTCCGGTCGACGTCCCGAAAGGTCTGGAACAGGAGCGGGGCCGAGACCGCGATCTCGTACCACGGGACGCCGTTTCGCGGGGAGTACCGGAACGTCTTCCCTCCGGCCCGCGTCATCCGCGTCGAAACCCGGAAGTCGAGCCGCGTCCCCTGCAGCAGCGTGGCGCACGCCCCCCGAAAGAAGGTCCGGTCGTACGCCTCGAACAGCTGGGCCAGGTCGTCCGCGTGGATCGCCTGGAAGTCGGGCCGGCGGAGCGCGCGGGAACTCGCCATCAGCGATTCGCCGATGAACGTCGTTCGCTTCTCGATCACTTCCGGCAGAAGCTTCGTCTCGAGAGCGAGCGCGGCGAGTTCCTTTCGCGAACGATCCACTCCTGACTCACTCCCCCCGGTCCATGATCGCCAACGACGCGGCTTCGGCGTCGTCCCCGGGGACCGGCGTTCCAAACCGGCCGTCCCAGGGCTCCCGCGGTTTTAGACCGGCGGTCCTCCGGGATCAAGAGGATTCGCTCCCGGCCCCTCCTCGGTGTTAAAGTGAAGGCCACGTCGCGGTTTGCTTCCCGGACCTGGAGGAAGCCCCAATGCCCTTACCTGTCATGGCGGGAGTGATCGACCGGCGGATCCTGGTGAACTACAGGGCCGATCCCGCCGTCGTCACCGGACTGCTCCCCGCCCCGTTTCACCCTAAGATCGTCCGGGGGGCCGCCCTCGTCGGGATCTGCCTGATCCGGCTCCGGCAGGTCCGCCCGCGGTTTCTCCCCGCCTGGGTCGGACTCGGCTCGGAGAACGCCGCGCACCGCGTGGCGGTCGAATGGGACGACCACGGGACGCTTCGCGAAGGGGTCTACGTCCGCCGCCGCGACACGGACTCCTATCTGAATTCCTTTGCCGGCGGCCGGATCTTTCCCGGGATTCACTCGCACGCCCGGTTTCAGGTGCGGGAGACCGCGACCCACTTCGATATCGGGATCACAAGCGACGACGGAGCGACCCGCATCCACGTCGTGGCAGATCTCGCCACCGCACTCCCCCCGTCGTCGATCTTCCGGTCTCTGCCCGAAGCGTCCGACTTCTTCCAGGCCGGCTCGCTCGGATACTCGGCGACCGGTTCTCCCGACCGGCACGAGGGGCTCGAGCTCCGCTGCCGGGAGTGGACGATGGAGCCGCTGGCGGTGACGCTCGTCCGCTCGTCGTTCTTCGAGGACCAGTCGCTCTTTCCCCCCGGCTCGATCTCCCTCGACTCGGCGTTCCTCATGAGACGGATCGCCCACGAGTGGCATGCCAGGGGAGAGATGTGCTGCGGAGAGTCCGCTCAGCCGGGGCGGGTCACGGGACTACCGGCCGCCTCCGCACGGGAGCCGGCCGCGGTCGCGACGCGAGGGCTCTAATCCGGCCGAAAGTTCAACTGTTGGTTCGGAACGTCCGGACGCTGACGGTCGTGTCGGTCCAGTTGTCTTCGTCCCACTCGAGCTGTTCCGCTTCTTCCTGCTCGGTCGCCACCGGAGCGGTGACCCCCTGGTCGTTGAGTTCGTAGACGTCATCGCCGATCGGGCGGAAGAACTGCCGGAACCAGAGCATGTTCATGACCCGCTCCTGGGGAGCGAGCAGCCGGACGCCGATCCCCGCTTCGTACCAGTCGTACAGCATCCCGAAGAAGCCGCTCGGCACGTACTTCACGGTCCGCATGTCGACGCCGATGCCGGAGTGCTTCTCCCGCTTGATCAGGACCACGAGGGCGTCCCGCAGGAGCGACAGGTCCGCCCCGTCCCAGATCTCCATGTCGCCGATGTCGATGATCTGCCACCCGCTCAGCGAGTAGACACGCAGGCCATGAGTGTATTTGCGTTCCGCCATCTGATTGACCGCTCCGAGTCACGTGCGACAGACGGGAGGGTGTTCGCGTGCGCCCTGCTGCCTCCCGTACTGTTCAATGAGGCAAACACCGGGCCGGAGCCGCACGAGACTTTCCTCAAATGGCCCTAACTCTCGAAGGTGTCGCAGCTTCAGAAATCGTGCGCGCGCAAACATTCCTTGCCATGTTCCCGAAAGGCATCGCCATCACGTTGCCTTGGTGAAACAAAACCGCCGTCGAGCGATGCCGGAGGGCGTCGTCCTAAACGACGGTTTTGGGCGCGATGCGAGGGTGTGACGGATGCGAAACGGCGTCCCCGGTGCTCCGGCGGTGAACACCCGATCCGATTCGGGAGCCGTCGAGAAAGTTCCGCTCGTGCGGGTTGCGCGGACCGACGCGGGGAGAGCATCAAATCCAATCCCTCTCCGGGAGACTGCGGCCTTCTCTGCAAATTTGTCCCGCCGGAGCGGCCGATGCGAAAGGACGGTGCGAGGCTGCGCTCGCCGGCGTCCGATTCCGACGGTCGCGCGGTCCCTCCACCCCGCCGCACGTTACGGAAACCCCATGTCCCCACAGTCCCTCCCGGCCTCCACCGCGCCGACCGCTTCGCGGCTCCGGATCGGACTCGCCTGCGTGGCGGCACTTGTTGCCGGTGGCGCCGCGACATGGTGGCTCGAAGGGCGCTCCGCGGCGCAGTTCGCCGGCTATCTCGAAGCCCGCACGACCCAGGTCTGTGCCACCCGCTACGGCCTCGTCTCCCGCTGTCTCGCCCCCGAGGGGAGCGAGGTCACGCTCCGCCGGCCGCTCGTCAGCCTCTCCGATCCGCAGCTCGAAGAGCGGATCGAGGAGCAGACCGAGGTGGTGGCGAGCCTCGAGCAGCAGGTGAAGAAGGTCGTCGCCGACGCCGAGATCGAGATCGAATGGCGTGAGAAGGACCTCCTCGCCCAGATCAGCGAGGCGAAACTCCGCTCAGCCGGCTACCTCAAGGAAAAGTTCAACTACGAACTCCGCAAGAATATGCTCGCGGACTACCTCGCCTCGAACGAGACGGCGCTGCTCGACGATAACGACGTCCTGTTCCGCTCGATGCTCCTCGAGCCGCGGATTCCCGACGCCGAGCGGATGAACACGGCCCTCCGGATGGAGACCGCCGCGAATGCCGCCGACGTCTCGGCGGCCCAGGTCGAGATCTGCGACCAGCAGATCGCACAGCTCGAGAAGATCAACAAGGACCTCCCGGCCCGGATCCGCCGCAAGACCGGCGTGGAGGCGGCCGAGGCGAACCTCTCGCGGGCCAAGGAAGCCCTCGAGAAGCTGACGACCCGCCGCGACCAGCTCACGGTTCTCTCGCCGGCGATCGGCCGGGTAGGAGTCTACCGGGTCACCGCCGGAGACCGGGTCGAGCCGGGGATGCCGCTGGTCGAACTGCTCGACGACGCGAAGCGGTTCCTCAAGGTGGAAGTCCCCTCGACGTCGATCGCCAGCGTGACCCTCAGCGGCCGGGTGGAGCTGACGTTCCCCGGCGACACGGTCCGCGAGGGCCGGGTCTACAGCATCGCTCCCCAGGCGGAGCCCCGCGTCGACCGGACCTCGACCGACCCGGTCGTGATGGTCTACGTCGAACCGAGCGGCCTGCCGTGGCCCGAGCTGCCGTTCGGCTCGCGGGTGTCGGTCCGCCTGGTCGATTGAGGTCGCCCCGAGACACGCTCAGATCCGTCATCAGGCGGTCGACCGTTGGCGACAGGATCGCTGTGCCCACCGCCAAGTGGGGACCTCTGGAACGTAGTGGGCGAGCGGCTACTTCGATTGCAATGCAAAATCGAAAGTCGTCTTGTCCGCCGCGACCTCTGCGGTGAGGATGGACTTCTCGTTGAACTTGGCGGGGATCGCTTCCACCATCACGTCTTTCTCTCCCCCGAGGTCGGGGTCTTTCACTTTCTTGCCCGTCGGCTTGAGAGCCCGGATCTCGACACGATAACTGCCGGCGTTCGCCCCTTTCTCTTTGGGGACGGAGTAGGCACCCGCCGTGATCGTTCCGCCGGAGACCCGAACCGGGGCCTGCTCCGTCGGCGGGAGGAACGAGATCGAGCCGCTCTCCACCGGTTGACCGTCCAGCGTGACCTTGCCCGAGAGGGGATACCGCGCCGGGCCCGATTCGGCCGGAGCTCCGCCGCAACCCGGCAGGCCGATCAAGAGTGTGAGCACGGTTCCGCCGAGAAACGATCTGGGGATCATGATGAGCCTTTCCTACGCGCAATTCGAGAGGACAGCACCGGCCGCAGCGCCGGTTCCGTCGAAGGCAGGCCGGCACCGGTCAGGTCCGATGCCGGCTCCCGAGAAGAAAGCCGCGGCCTCAGAAATCTCCGGTCGCCCGGCCGTCATCGATGAAGAACAGGTTGTTCAGGACGAATCCGGGCCCCGCCTGATTCGGATTCATCCCGATGCAGGTCGTCGTCGAGGCGACCGCCGGATTGATGGGGACGTTCTGGCCGACGAACCGGACCGCGCCGTCGCACATCAGAACGTTCGCTCCCCCCACGTGATTACTGGCGATTCCGTGCCGCACACACCCGTCGTCCGCGCCGATGCCGTTGGCGGTCGACGTTGTCGGATTCGGAGTGTTGATGGGAAAATTGACCCGGAACTTCCAGGCTGCGTCGCTGACATTGTTTCGCCCCCAGACCATCGCCCCCGTCTGCCGACTGCCGGCGGGATTCTGCCGGAGGGAGCGTTCTGCATGCATCAGGACGTTGCTGGTCCCGTCCAGGATGTCTCGAATGCGGACGCGGCTGTTGACGAAGCCGATGACTTCACTGACGGGGTAATTGCTCTTCGACCCTCCCCGATAGAACGGGTTGACGTCCGGGCCGGTATCCGACGGACACATAAATGCCGGAAACACTGTCTTGAGCAACTGGTCGCCGTTCCACGCGTAGGTCTCGAGCGGCAAGCCGCAGATCTTGTCCCCCGGGGTGACGCGATTGTAGATCGCCGCCTGATCCATGTAGGGGAGAATGAACGTATGCCCGCCCCAGAAGTAGGAGGCAGCGCTCGTCGTCGTGTCGATCGTGCAGGAGGTTCCAGGATCGATGACACCGGGCGGAAACGTGCCATGCGTCTCGTGATAGCTGTGCATCGCGATCCCAATCTGCTTGAGATTGTTGCGGCACTGGGAGGCCCGGGCGGCCTCGCGGGCCTGCTGGACCGCGGGGAGCAAGATCGCCACCAGCACGGCAATGATGGCGATGACGACGAGCAGCTCAATGAGCGTGAAACCGGGACGATGCTCTCGGCGCGAAAGGAGCATAAACGGGTCCTAGAGTTGAGGTGAAGGCAGAACGCGATCACTGAAAGGGATCTATAAGAATACCAGTTTCTCCCTCTCATCCGCAAAGCGCGGCGCTGCCCGAACGCCAACTCCAAGCGCTCATGAAGACCCGTAATCGCCACAGCGAGAAGACCCTGTGGCGCTGATCGACAGGATCGGGTCCGAATCGTGAACCGACCTGCGACCTCATCCTCTCCACTCGGCCGAACAAAGACGTCGCGACATCACGCGCTGCGATGCTTCAGGCAAACACGCCTGGGATCACATCTCCATGGTCCAGCACGGAGTGCGGCCGGTTCTGCATGTCGGGGACGCGCGTGTCGAGCGGGATGCCGAGGGCGTGGTAGATCGTCGCCGCGATGTCGGCTGGAGAGTAGGGCTGTGAGGTCGGGTAGGCCCCCTGGCCGTCCGATCCGCCGATCACCTGGCCCCGCTTCACTCCTGCGCCGGTGAAGAACATCGAGCCGCACATCCCCCAGTGATCGCGGCCCCCTCCCTTGTTGATCTTCGGCGTCCGTCCGAACTCGGTCAGGTAGACCACCAGCGTCGTCTCGAGCAGGCCCCGCTCCTTGAGGTCGCCGATCAGCGCTGCGAAGGCGCGGTCCATCCCCGCGAGGTTGTAGCCCCGCTTCACCATCTCGGAGACGTGCGGGAACTTCTGCTCGGGGACGTTGTGGATGTCCCACAGGTTGCCGTACACCGGGTCGTAGCCGTAGTCGACCATCACGAACCGGGCCCCCGCCTCGACGAGCCGGCGGGCCATCAGGCACCGCTTCCCGATCTTGGTCCGGCCATAGCGCTCGCGGACCTCCTCCTTCTCCTGCGCGACGTCGAACGCCGAGCGGACCTCCGGAGCCGTCAGGAGCCGGATCGCGTTGTCGTACTGGTCGCCGAGCACGATCTCGCGGTTCGAGCGGTCGATCTCCCGCAGCGTGTGATCGATCTGCTCCTTGAGCGAAAGCCGCTGGCCGAGCCGCGCCCCCGACAGTCCCGCTGGCGGGAGCAACTCGCGCGGCTGGAGGTCTTCCTCAAACCAGGGAGAGGGGTTGGCGGACTTCTCCCCAACCGTGAAATCGGGCTGTTCGGGGAGCCCGCCGACGCAGAACGGAGCGTGGCCGTTTCCGAGCCAGCCCCCGACGAACAGCATGTACGGCGGCGGGCCGGGGCGGGTGATCCCCGGGACCGCGATGTAGCCCGGCAGGCCGTTCCGGGGACCGTTGAGGTACGAGACAATCGAGCCGATGTTCGGCTCGCTGAAGAGCTGAGCCATCGTGACCTTACGCCCCGAGAGCGTATAGGCCTGACTCAGCAGGTGATCATTGCTGTCGTGCGAGAAACTCCGGACGACGCACAGATCGTCCGCCTGCTGGGCAAGCTCAGTCATCACCTCGCCGAACTGGACGCCGGGGACACTGGTCGAGATGGCGCCGAGGGTCCCCCGGATCTCTTCCGGAGCGTCGGGCTTCGGATCGAAGGACTCGAACTGGGTGACCCCGCCCCCCATCCACAGGAAGATGACCGATTCCGCCTTCTTGGTGTCGCTGGGGTGGAACGCCGCGCGGGTACCCGCCTGCAGGAAGCTGGGCAGCATCGCCGCCCCGACGCCGACCGAGCCGTGCCAGAGGAGATCACGGCGCGAGAGGGGGCTGAACGGACCGTCGGCAAAAAGCGGGATCGACATGAATTCCTCGATCGCACAGCCGGAGACGCATCAGCCGCGAGCGATGCATTCTGCCGGTGCGGGGGAGTCGCCGCAAGTGCAGAGCGGCTGCCGCGCAGGGGCTCGAAAAGATTCCGGCCGGATTCCGGGAAGATCGCGCCAGGTCCCCCGTTTTCTCCCCCAGAGCAGGCCAATCCGGCCAGCCGAACACCGAGTGCTCCTTCCGGGGAGACCAGCCATGAACACGATCCTTTCCCTCCGCAAGCTCCTTCTCGCCGCCGCAGTGACGGCCGCCACCCTCGTTGGCTCGAACGCCCAGGCCGCAGGCCCCTCGATCCTGCCCGGCCCCCGATACCGGACGGTGGTCGTCTACCAGACCATCACCAGGCCGATCGTCATCTTCGTGACCCGGTTCGACCCCTTCGGTTACCCCCGCCGGGTCCCGATCGTGACCCTCCGGACCTTCAAGATCCCGGTCGTGAAGAAGATCCCCGTCGTGTACTGAGTTCCCCAGGCCTCGGGCGGCACTCCGGCTGCTCGAGGCGATGGGCTTGAGGTTCCCCCTGCTCCCCCCACCAGAAAGACGCCTGGAATGACGTTCCACAGACCTCCCTGGATGTGTCGTCCAGACCGGGATGCGTTCCGGGTGTCTTTCTGGCGGGGGGAACGTAGGGACGAACAGGGACGGTTGGACGGTTCCCTGTACGGAAGCGCCTCCGGCGGGAAGGGGCGGGGCCCCTTCACCCCAACAGTGGCTTTCGTACAGGCGAGCCGACAGAATTCCTCGCATGACCGGGGCTGCCACCGCCGCAGAGTCCACCGACCAGGAACTCGTCGCCCGCTTCCAGCGCGGCGAGACCGCGGCCTTCCGCGATCTCTACAGCCGGTACGCCAACTCGATCCTCGCCTTCCTCGCGTCCCGCTGCCCCCCCGGCCTCTCAGCCGAAGACCTCGCCCAGGAAGTCTGGACCAAGGTCCACACCTCCCTCGCTTCGGCTCGCAACGAACACTTCCGCGGCTGGATCTTCCGGATCGCCGATCACCTCCTCGTCGACCAGCTCCGCCGCCGTCAGACCCGCCGCAAGCACGGCGCCGCCGAAACCCCCTTCCCCGAAGACTTCGACCCCAAAGCCCTCGCGAATGGTGCCGACCCCCGCGTCGAACTCCTTCAGGACTGCCTGAAGAAACTCGGCAGCGAGTTCGTCAGCACCATCCTCCGGAACAAGGTCCACGGAGAAACCCCCGCCCAGATCGCCGAGGCGGACGGCATCAAACAAGCCACCGTTTACACTCGAGTCAGTCGCGGCATGGAACTCCTCAGCGACTGCGTCCGAAAGAAGCTTTCATGAGGCTGATGGCCCACGAGATCCCGGACAGCGCCGAACAGCTCGCTCCCTGGCTGGAGCAGCAGCTGGTCGGCCTGCGCCTCGGCGATCTCGTGGCCGAACTGACCGCCTTCACCGGCCGCAAACCCGCCACCGCGACGCTCGAATCCCTCCTCGGCGAACGACTCCCCACCGTCCTCGAACGAGGCCTCCGCAAACTCCCCGAACCGACCCTCCGCGGACTGCTCCAGAGTCCATCGCTGCTCCTCGACCTCCAGCAGCGCGTGTTCATCGAGGGAGGGGACTTCTGGAGCCGCATCCCTCGCGTCGCCGAGCAGACCGCCGCTGTCGACCGGGGCTGGGAGGCTCTTCAGGCCAAGCTCAGTCTCCCTGCCGCCCCGCCGCCCCTTCCGAAGTCGGCCAGGGGACTTCCCGCGTGGACGCGGGCGGTCGGTGCTCTGATGGCTGCGGCCCTCCTCGTTGCGGCGACCGTCTTCTTCTGGCCGGCGCAGGCCAAGTGGGGTTTCGATCGCCCCGGTCTTGTCGCGTCGAACCAGCCGACGCCGGTCTTCTTCCGTTCGCTGGCGACGACCATCGAAGAGGACTGGACCCCGGCCCGCACGGCCGACCGCGATCGGCTCCTGACGAGCCTCAAGGAGTTCCGCCACGGCTGTGACACACTCCTCGCGGCGCCGCTCGAAAACCTTCCCGAGAAGGACCGGACGTTCCTGAAGGGACGCTGTCAGAAGTGGCGGGACAAGATCGACGGCCACATTGCCGATCTCGAGCAGAACCGGAAGTCGCTCGACGAGATCCGGCAGGATGCGGCCGGCACGGTCGGGACGCTGATCAAGGTGCTTCGCGACGAAGCGGCCAAAGCGTGACGTTCGCTGTCGCGCCGCTTCGGAAACCGCGACACTCCCTCGCCCCGTTCCCTCGTCCCCACTTCGATTGCTATGCCCCTCCTCGGTTCCCATCTCTCCATTGCCGGCGGTTATTACAAGGCGGCCCTCGCCGCGACCGAACTCGGGATGGACACGGTCCAGATCTTCACGAAGAACAACAACCAGTGGCGGGGCAAGCCGCTGACGGACTCCGAGTGCCGGCAGTTTCAGGAGGCTCTCAAGGCGGGGAACCTGCATCTCCCCTGTGCCCACAACAGCTACCTGATCAACCTGGCCAGTCCGAATGACGAGCTCTGGAACAAGTCGATCGACGCGATGACGGTCGAGGTGGAGCGGGCGGATGCGCTCGGACTCGTCGGCCTTGTGGCCCATCCGGGGAGTTACGTCGAGAGCAGTGAAGAGGCGGGGCTGAAGCGGATCATTGAGGGGCTGGATGTCGTTCATGACCGGACGAAGGGCGCCAGGGTCAAGATCCTTGTCGAGGCGACGGCGGGGCAGGGGACGAATCTCGGGCACCGCTTCGAGCATCTGGCTGTGATCCTCGAGGGTGTGAAGGATTCGGAGCGGTTGGCGGTCTGTCTCGACACGTGTCACATCTTTGCGGCGGGGTATCCGCTGAAGACGCGGGGGGAGTATGAGGCGACGTTTCAGGAGTTTGACGATCGGATCGGGGTGGAGCGGGTCCGGGCGTTTCATCTGAATGACAGCAAGAAGCCGCAGGGGAGCCGGGTGGACCGGCATGAGCATCTGGGTGAGGGGGCGATCGGGATTGAGCCGTTCGGGTGGTTGATGAATGACCCGCGGTTTGCGGAGCTTCCCATGTTTCTGGAGACGGCGAAGGAGGAGCGGGATGGTGAGCCGATGGACGCGGTGAACCTTCGTCGGCTGCGTGAGCTGATGGAGCCGAAACCCTAACCCCGGTCCAGCGGGACGCTGGCCCCGCCGGAGGCGCTTCCGTTGTGGAACCGTGGAAAACAACGGACGCCCGCTTTAAGAAACCGGCATAGCGGACTCCCTCTCTCCTGACCGCGGGGATTGCAGTGCGGGCGTGCTGGAGGGGAAGGCCTGCGATGCCGGTCCGCGATCGGATGCCCGTTGAGTGCCGTAGTTCCCCATCGAAAACGCCTCCGGCGGCCAGGAGCTCCGCCCCTGGACCCGGGTGGCCGTGGGACGTTGGGTTCGAGAGGGCGGCGTCGAGCTGGCCGGGGCGGGGTTTGAGCTCGCAGATTGCACGGCACCGCAGAGCCGGGTAAGTTGCCAGACACCTCTCCCACAGATCCATGTCTCGCTCCACCACCCGGCGCCGGCCACTCGCACGGACTGCCTGCTCAGTCCTGGCGGCGCTCCTCCTGTTGCTCGCTGCCCAGACAGCCCACGCCCGCTGCGGCGGACTCCCGTACGAAGCCTCCGAAGCCAATCTCCACAGAGACCTCGCCCAACTCCCCTCCCAACCAGCGCACGCTCCGCTCCTCCCACGCTGCTCGGGCCCGGAATGCACCCAAGGCATCCCCGTCGTACCACGCGACGAACACCGCCCCCTCCAAATCAGGCATCCACTTCTCTGCGGAACAATCTCGTCCGAGCCCTCAGCCACAACCGAACGCCGAAGCCACGAGCTCGATGAGGACGTATCGCCCCCCACACCGCTGACGGGACTTCTCCGGCCACCTCAAGCCGCCTGATCGAACGAGGGCACCTCTGTGCCCCCGTCGACACTTCTCACTTCTCTGCATCTCCTGTCTTCCCACTGATGGCTCGGCCGCGCCGGATCGTTCCGCGCGCCGCTCACCTCTCTCTTCGCCCAAACTCCGAGGCCCACTCATGCTTCTTTCCCGCTCGGCCACGTTGCTGGCCACCCTGCTGGCAACCCCCGTTCTGTTCGCAGACGCTCCGAAAGACGCCCCTCGTCCGATTCCCGTGACCCGTCCCGAGATGAAGCAGCTCATTGAGGACGTCAAAGTCCGGACGCCCCGCATCCCTCTCCCCGAACTGACGGAAGCCGAGCGCGAGGCGGCCGGCAACCAGCGCGACAGCTACGAAGGCCGGCTGCGGCAGCACTACCTCAGCGGCATGGAAGAATCCCGCGGCGGATTCGGCGGCCGCGGCCCCGGTGGAGGCAATTCCTCCGGTGGCGGCCAGCCGGCAGGGGCCGGCGGCGGAGCCCGCCGCGAGCAGGACCCTGACATGACGCTCGACAACGCCTTCAAGGTCGAGCTGTTCTGGATCGTCTCCCGCGCCAACAACTGCCAGTACTGCCTCGGACATCAGGAGTCGAAACTCCTCGGCGCCGGCCTCAGCGAAGACCGGATTGCCGCCCTCGACAGCAACTGGATGGAGTTCCCCGACGGCGACCAAGTCGCCTTCGCGTTCGCCCGCAAGTTCACCTACCAGCCGCACCTCCTGAGCGATCAGGACATCACCGGCCTGCGGAAGCATTTCACCGACAAGCAGATCCTCGAGATGATCCTCTCGATGGCGGGAAACAACTCGATCAACCGCTGGAAAGAGGGGGTAGGGGTCCCGCAGCGGAAGGATGAAGGGGGCTACTCGCGGATCGGACAGCGGAGCGACGGAACCACCGCGCCGGCCGATCCCAAGCGGCCGAGCGGCAGCTACCTGACTCCGACCTCCGCGGTGTACGAGAAGCGCGTCACCCAGGTTGCTCCCCTGACTCTCGATCCGAAATCCGGTGAGCCGACGACCCAGACCGTCTGCGTTCGCCCCGCGCTGGAGAGCGCCACCGAGGTCGCAGACCGGCTCACCGCCGCAAGGACGCGGGCATCGCGGCTGCCCCTCATAGAAGAGGAAGAGGCGCGGAAGGCGGTCGGCGAGAACTGGACCGCGGCCGGAGCGCTCCCGAACTGGGTGCGGCTCCTCGCCACGTTTTCGCGGACCGGCGGCAGCCAGGTCCGGCGGATCGTCTCGGCCGAGCAGAAGGGGGATCTGTCGCCGCTGCTCAAGGCGCAGCTCGCCTGGATCATCGCCCGGCAGGACCGGGCGTGGTACGCCCTGGGTGAATCGCAGAAGCGGCTCAAGGCGCTCGGCCAGACGGACGAGCAGATCGCGGCGCTCGACGGGGACTGGAAGTCGTTCCCGGCCCGGGAGCAGTCCCTGTTCGTCGTCGCGAAGAAGCTCGGCGCGTCGCCGGTCGTGCTGACCGACAGCGAAGTCGCCCGCGCCGTCGAAGCGGCCGGACCGCGCGATGTCGTCCAGACCGTCAGCTACACCACGAACCGGGCGTCGTTCAACCGCATCACCGAGGCGGCCGGTCTTCCGATCGAGCCGTAAGACGTCCGCGTCGTCACTTCCCGATTCCGACCGGCCCGGCTCGTTCCCGACGAGTCGGGCCGGTTTCGTTCTTCGGAACTGGGCCGGCTTGAACGCGACTTGAGCGGGAGGCTCTTGCCTTTCGGCCCCCATCAACGGTACCGTGCCCGAAGTATAGACAAAACGTCTCTTGAGGCCGATATGAGAACTTCCGTGCGGCTGGGCGGCATCGCGTGGGTGGTCGGGCTGTCGCTGTTCGGTGCGGCGGTCAGGGGAGCAGAGCCCTCTGAAGGGGAACGGGAGGAGCATCTGCGGCGGATGCGGGAGCTGGCGGCGAGCATCCGGCTGCTCGGAGATCCGCAGAAGGGGGACTCCGAGGTGAAGCTGATGGAGACGCCGATCCTGCGGTACAGCGACGGAACGCGGGACTCGCAGGATTCGTCGCTCTGGATCTGGTCGTCGGGGGGCCGACCGGCGGCGCTCCTGGCGGTGGAGCTCTATCCGAAGCCGCCACGGGGGCCGCGGTGGCTGTTCGAGATTGCGTCGCTGTCGACGGAGCGGATCGGGGCGCGGCATGCGACCGATCTGGTGTGGAACGCGAAGGAGCCGGGGCTGGTGTTTCAGAATCTGGAGGGGGCGGAGGCGCCGGCGGAAAAGCCGGTGCGGCGACTGACGCAGATCAAGGACCTGCATCGACGGTTCGCCGCGCATGAGCAGACGGTGAACGAGGGGCGAATCGAATTGCGGCCGCTGAGCAGTCCGTTGCTGCGGTATACGGACCGGACGCAGGGGGTGCTGGATGGGGCGATTCTGGCGTTTGCGAACGGGACGAATCCCGAGGTGCTGATCGTGCTGGAGGCGAGAGAGAACGGGACGTGGCAGTACGCGCTCGTACAGATGTCGGGGGCGGAGGTGATCGCCGAACTCGACGGTCGCGTAGTGTGGCAGCGGGGCGAAGCGGACCCGCCCGCCGTGCGGGGGAGCTACGTCAACGGCTGGATGAGCGCGAGCGTCAAGGATCCGGAGTCACGCTAGCCAGCGTCCCGCTGAACCGGGGCGTCGCCAGCGTCCCGCTGAACCGGGGCGTCGCCAGCGTCCCGCTGGACCGGGGCGGCGTAGCACGATGGGTTGCGCTAAGCGGGCTGCGACGCCAATGGGCGGTGTTCGGGAGAGAGCCACCTGTTGGGGTGCAGGGGCTATGCCCCTGCCCTCGCCGGAGGCGCTTCCTCGTGGAACCGCCCAATCAACAACGGACTACCGCCCTCAGGCAACCACGAGAGCATTCTGCTCGGCGAGTTCCCGTTCCACCGAGGCAAGCTGGACCCGCAGCTCGGCGAGTTCGGCCTCGCGTTCGCGGATCTGCGTCTCGAGCTCGGCAAACCGGCGCTGGGGTGTGCGGCGGAGGAGCCGCTGCACGACGCCCAGGACGAGGATCGCCCGCCAGCTCCGCATCAGGCCGCCGCGGATCCGGAAGATCTTTCCGGCACGGGTCAGCTTGGTCGCCTGGTTCAACCGCAGCAGCCGGCCGATCCGGAGAGCCCGGAGGAACTCGAACAGCGGCAGAAGGATGATGACCAGATCGAGCCAGTGCTTCTTGATGTAAGTCACTTTGCTCTCGACCACCGTGATCATCACGACGAATTCCATCGTGAACACGGTCCACATCACGGCCGAGGCGAGTTTGAGACCAAAGTCCCACCCCTTGAGCGTGATCCCCCGGTCGGCAAAGTAGACCTCGATCGCCAGAAGCGGCACCACGAGGAGCGCCACGCCGATCATCGGCACGCCGATCTTCTTCTGAACTCCTTCCGCCAGCTCATCAGTCGCATGCCGCCAGCCGAGACCGGGTAGCCAGACGAGCTTTCCTTCGGCGTGGTCACGTCCCGCCAGCCTTGCGGGAGGAAAGAGGCAGCAGAGGAGATCCCGCTTCCAGCGAGGCGTCCCCGCGCGGGCATGCAGGAGAGCTTCGACGAGATAGAGCGGGGTGAGTCCCGCCATCACGGCGGCGCCCCCCCAGACCCAGTGGGCGTACGGCTCGGCCGCTTCCCCCGCCACGAGGTGCAGCGCCACGCCGAGCGCCACGATATAGGCCGTGGTGACGGCGAACATGATCGGCGCCAGACGCCGATCGAGCGACGTCGGCTCCGTCGCGGAAGATTCCATCGCGGACATGCAGGCCTCGCCTCGAAATCCATTCCGAAGTGAAGACACGGTGGCGGCCCCCTCGGCCCAGTTTTGCCCGAATCCAGGGACCGACGTAAAAACCGTATCGGCCTACCGGTCCTGCGGGTTGAGCCGTTCAACCGGGACGGTGTTCGGCTGCCGCGGCCCCGGCGTACTTCTTCCCTCGGCCACCCAGGTTCTCAAGCGGGCCTCGAGAGCGGCGACCCGATCGGGGTGTTCCGCCGCGACGTTCCGCGTTTCGGCAAGATCCGCCTCCAGGTCGTAGAGCTGCACTTTCGGCAGATCGGCGACTCCTTTGCTCCCCGGTCGCGGGGCACTCCAGCCTCCGGAGTCGGGGCAGAGGAGGAGTTTCCATTGGCCCTGCCGGACCGCAAACGAGCCGTTGATCGAGTGCGAGACGATCCCGTCGCGACCGCTTGTCCCGCCGCTCTTCAGGGACGGCAGGAAGCTGAGGCTGTCCTCTCCTGCCGTCTCCGGAAGCGGCTTCTCGAGGATCGCCGCGAGCGTGGCGAAGACGTCGGTCAGGCAGACGAGTTGCTTCGAGACCGCTCCGGAATCGCATCGCCCCGGCCAGCGGACGAGGAACGGGACGCGGTGCCCCCCTTCGAACAGGTCCGCCTTGTGCCCTCGGAGCGGCCCGCTCGGGTTGTGCCCCTTCGCCAGGAGCTCCTCGAACTTCGCCTGCGGTGAGCAGCCGTTGTCGCTCGTGACGATCACGAGCGTGTCCCCTGACAGCTTCTCCCGGTCGAGGACCTCCAGCAGGCTGCCGATCGCGGCGTCGGTCTGGAGGACGAAGTCGCCATAGGGATTGAGACCGCTTCTTCCGGTCCACTCGGAGGTCGGGAGGATCGGCGTGTGCGGCGCCGGGAGCGGGACGTAGAGGAAGAACGGCGTTCCCGATCGGGCCGCTTCGGCCTGATGGGCGACGAACGCGCAGGACTCGCGGACGACTTCGGGAAGGACGTTCCGCGCGTCGAAGCCGGGAGCGGCGGGCCCCTTGCGGGTCGCCCCTCCCTGCTCGCGGCCCTCCATCATCAGGAAGCTGCGGTCCTCGGTCGGATCGGCGACGACCCGGTCGTTCCGGAGGAACGTGTAGGGGACCATGTCGAGCGAGGCGCTGATCCCGAAGTACTCGTCGAAGCCGACGCTCGTCGGGCCGTTCGCGATCGGCCGGGTGTATTCGACGTTCCAGACCTCTTCGCGGGGCTCGATATTGAGCGCGGTGACGCTCTTGCCCGGCTTCAGCGTCCAGTCCATCCCGAGGTGCCACTTGCCGAAGCAGCCGGTATGGTAGCCCTGGTCTTTCAGGAACGAGGCGATCGTCATCCGCCCCGGCTCGATCAGCCGCGGACTGAGGCCGCCGAGAACCCCCTTCTGCAGTCGCGACCGCCAGTTGTAGCGGCCGGTCAGGAGCCCGTAGCGGGTCGGCGTACAGACGGCCGATGGCGTGTGGGCGTCAGTAAACCGCATCCCTTCGAGGGCGAGCCGGTCGAAGTTCGGCGTCGCGAGCTTGCCGCCGTAGCAGGCGGGATCCCCATAGCCGAGGTCGTCGGCGAGGATCAGGACGACGTTCGGCCGGGGAGACGCGGCGTGGGCAGCCGTTCCAGACAGGATCAGCAGGAGCGTCGCCGCAAGGGAAGACAATCTGAGCGACATGAAACGGTTCCAGTCGGGCGCTGGCGGAGAGGGTGGATACCCGAAGACATAAAGAGGACGACTCCGCCGGGCAACTGATCGGCGGGGTGATCTGCCTGCGTGACAGCCTGGCCACTTCAGCGAGCGTCCGGGTTCTCCATCGGCCACGGATCCCAATCGGGGGATTCGAGAAGGCCGGCCAGGAGCGACATCGCTGAGGCGAATGTCCACCACAGCAGCGGCACCTCCCCCAGGCGGTAGCACAATCCAAAGATCAGCCAAGCCGTCTGGATCAGACCGGAAGCTCCCCACAGCAGCATCCGGTCTCGAAACCGCAGATCGGCCGTCGCGCGAACCAGATATCCCGCGGTGAGGAGATAACCGAGACCAAAGGGGATGAGGAACGCGACCGGCCATGGAAGAAACAGGAGCAGCAGCGTGCCCCAGATCGCACCGCCGGCTCCAAGCGCCGCAGCGATGAGCCGGATGACCGGATCGCGGCACGATCGGACGTTTCGTCGATAACGTTCGCTCCACAGGACATCGGGAGTCGGAACGGACGCGGGACGCAGCCGAATCCCGGCCGCCGGTGTCGGATCCACGGAAAGAATCGGCTGCATTTCGATGGCTCACGCTCCCTGGATAGGAGAGCGTGACCGGAATCCGGCCGCGGCATTAACCCGCATTCTCACCGGGATGCAGTCGTCGGCGGCTGGTAGGTGCAGGCAACGTTTCCGAAGCTCAGGGCGATCCGGTTCCAGCCGTTGATCGCCACGACCGCCCAGGTCAGGTCGGCGACTTCCTTCTCCGAGAACTGCTTGCGTGTCTCGTCAAAGAGCTCCTGAGGGACGCCTCCGTCGGCCACGCGGGTGAGCCGCTCGGCCCAGGCGAGGGCCGCACGTTCGCGGTCGCTGAAGAACGGGGTCTCGTGCCAGGCGGAGAGAGTGTAGATCCGCTGCTCGGTCTCGCCGGCGGCGCGGGCGTCTTTGGTGTGCATGTCGAGGCAGAAGGCACAGCCGTTGATCTGCGAGCAGCGGATCTTCACGAGTTCGAGGAGGCTGTGTTCGAGTCCGCAACCGGCGAGATACCGGCCGAGGCCGATCAGGGACCGGGCCGCTTCGGGGGCGATCGTGGCGTAGTCGATTCGGGCTTTCATGGTTCCGTCTCCGCGGAAGTGTGATGTGACTGGGTCTGCCAAGAGGACGGATGAGCCGCTCCGTTTGTGACAGCGCCGTGCGGAATTCCCGGCCGCTCGTCGCCCTTCCGACGGCCGGACGGGTGCCTGGCCGTCAGAGGCGTTTTTTTTTGACGAAAGAGCTTTCCGTTGTCGCCATACGCGGCCCCGAGAGGCGCGGACGCGTTCCCCTGGTGCCCGACACTGACGTGAGTTCGACGCGCCGTCAGCGGCGTTCGTCGACGTCGCTCACCATCTTCGTGATGAGCTCGCACAGCTCGCGTGTGAACAGAAAGAACTCGTCGTCCGTCAGCAGTTCCCGGCGGCGCATGAACAGCAGCTGCGTCACGACCGACGCCCGCCGCGGCGCGTCGAACCCGACCGCAATCTCGCTGTTCCGCTCCTGCATCAGGTTGTGGATCGCGATGTACCGCTCATGACTTGAGTGCGCGGCGTCGGCCATGATCCCCTGGGTCTCCGCCAGGATCCGGTCGCAGAACCGCTGGAGCGCGACGCCCCGGATCTGGCGGAACCAGTCCCAGTCGGATTCGCTGACGTCCCCCTGCATCGAACGGTCTTCCCCGCGGAATTCTTCCGCACTCTTTCACCCGAGACCCTGCCCGACTCTGATCCTCCGGTTCTCCCGCGCAGCGGTCAAGACGGAATCCCGGCCTCAGCAGAACAAGAGCCGCCCGACGAGTCCTAGACTCCCGCGCCGACAACCGGAGTGCGAGCGGCCTTCGCCTCGCGGGCGAGCGAGACCTGCGGCAGGTTCTCCGCGGTCTCGGCCTGAGCGACCGGCTCCACGGAGCCGAGCCGCCAGACGTTCCAGTGATCGAGGACCGTCAGGAGCGACGGGAGCGTAATCAGCGAGACGATCATCGAGCAGGTGACGCCGATCGTCAGGGTCAGCCCCAGGCTCACGATCCCGCGGTGGGCCGAGACGACCATGCAACCGAAGCCGACGACCGTAGTCGTCGAGATCATGATGATCGAGTTGATCGTGCAGGTCGACATCCGGTAGCCGCCGGGGCGCTTGCCGGCGGTCTGCTCGCGGTAGTCGTGGACGATGTAAATCCCCGCGTCGACCCCCATCCCGAGGAGCAGCGGCAAGACGATCATGTTGGCCGGATTGAGATTCATCCCGGTCAGGCCCATGATCCCGAACATCAGGAACCCCCCGGCCACGGGCGGCAGGAGCGCACAGAAGGTCTTGAAGACGCTCGAGGCGTCGAACACCGCCCCGACCGCGAAGGCGACCGCGGCGTAGATCGCGGCGAGAGTCTTCGGCTCGAGCGGCGTCCCGCGCGACGAGCCCGACATCGCCGCGAAAGCGACCACGGCGACGGGCGTCAGGAGCGAGACGATCAGCGTCCCCGTAGGGAGGAAGTCGATCAGGAGAACGATCACGATCATCGCCGTGGCGTAGACCGCGGCGTCGTAATAGCTGTCGCGGATCTGGCGGGCCGCTTCGAAGTTCTGAAGCGGAGTCCCTGTGATCTCGGGGTCGACCGAGCGGACTTGGTGGACGAACTCCGTCAGCGCATCCTCGTCCCACACCTGATGGGCGGGGAAGACCTGGATCGCCCAGTCCCCGGCGGGACTGACGTACCGCGACCGGAGGGCCTCGGGGAGATCGTTCGGCGAAACCGGGCGGGGATCGGCCACCGCCAGGAGGGCCTGGAACTGCCCGTGGAGGGCGAGCGTCATCGCCTGCTGGTATCCGCCGAGGAGCATCCCCATCTGCTCGGGGGGAGCCAGCTTGAGTCCGGCGAGGAACTGCGTCAGGCCCGCCGAGAGCTGCTGCGGCTGGCCGGTCATCCGGAGGACGGCCGCGAGATGCTGGAGCCCGCCGAGGGCGGCCATCGGGTCGATCTGGGCTCCGGCCTGCGGCGCCTCCGCTGGGATCCGCGAGAGCCGGGCCTGGTACTCGGCGACGAGCGGGACGATCTCGGGAGCCGAGGTCGGCGGCATGGCGCTGCCGAGTTCGACGACCCGTCCGACGGCCGGCAGAGCGAGGAATTTTTCCTTCTGCGCCCGGGCTTCGGCGGCGCTCGACACAATCGACACAGCGTAGAGGAGCGAGCCCTTGGAGTGCTCGAACATCCGCTGCTGGAGTTTGACCGATTCGACTTCCTGGACCTGCATGTTGAGCAGGTTCGAGTCGTAGATCACCCGCGATTCGATGGTGGACCCGGTCCAGCGGAACCCGAATGCCCCGCCGGCGATCACGATCAGGGCCGACGTCAGCCCCATGAACCACGGGAAGCGGGCGACGAGCGTCTGAAGCCCCTTGCCGCTGAACGGCCGCGGCAGGCGGCCCGGTTCGACATTCCGGTCGGCGAGGACCACGAGCGGCGGGAGCGAGACGAAGGCGGCGACCACACAGAGCAGCACCCCGCCGCCGGCGATGATCCCCAGCTCCTTGACCCCCTGAAAACTCGTGAGGGCGGCGCAGAAGAACGACATGGCGGTCGCCATGGCACACGTCAGGATCCCCGAGCCGACCGACCCGGCGGTCCGGGAGAGGGCGGGGACGAGGTCCACCCCCGCATGCCGGAGCTCGAGGTAGTGCTCGAGATAGTGGATCGCGTAGTCGACGCCTAGGCCGATCAGGATCGAGGCGAACGACATCGACAGGATGTTGAGGTGCCCGACGGCAACCGTGGCAAACAGCAGCGACCAGCAGACCCCGACCCCCAGCATCAGCATCGAGATCAGGGGATGCCGGAACCCGCCGAACCCGAGGAGCATGATCGCCAGGACAATGACGCTCGAGAGGACCGAGGCGAGGCTCATGTCCTGCTGCGACCGCTCCATCTCGTCCGCTTCGAGGATCGGGATCCCCGTCAGACCGATGTGGCGGTCCGGATTGCGGCGGTTGGCGTTGCCGACCAGTTCCCGCAGCCGGGAGATCGACTTCGAGCTCCCCGAGAAATCCTCGTCGGTCGAGTTCGGCCGGACGAGGAGGAACCCCATCGTGCCGTCGTCGCTGAGCTGGTACTGCGGCCCCGTGTCGGAGGCGGTGAGCGCCCCCGCGGCGGAGGCGGGGATGACTTCGGTCCAGGGCGAGACGAAGCCTTGCGGATCGCGGGCGAAACCGGTCAGGCTGGAGACGAGCCGCCCCGCCCGGATCAGCCCGAGCTGCGCGGTCGCGAGGTCCTGCCGGCGAAAACTCTCTTCGAGCTGCCGGGCGAGCTGCTCGGCGTAGGCGCCGAGGTGAATCCGCTCCCAGCGGCCTTCGAGGATCGGCTCGAATTCGTCGAGGCGGACGAGTCCCGTTTCAAGGACCCCCGCCGGAAGGAACTGGAGCCCCTTCGCCCGCAGGCTGCCGGTCTCGGTCTTCCACTGAACGCGGGAGAAATGCTCGGGCTCGGCTTCGAGCTGTCTGCCGAGCGTGTCGAGCGCCTGGCGGATCTCGGCCGGGTCTTTCGCTTCGGCGACCACGACGATGTCGGGGGTCTCGCCGAACTTGGAAGTGAAGCGGATCCACCGCTGGTGGAAATCGGCCTTGGGATCGATCAGGTCCGAACGGTCGGTCTTGAACTTGAGGGCTCCCGCGGTCCAGCCGAGGGAGATGACACACGTCAGGAGGATGAAGAACAGCGTCCACCGCGGCCGGAGGGCCAGTGCGGAGGTCACCGCCGACAAGCTGCGGCCCAAGAGGCCCGCTTCGGAGGAGTCGGAGGGTTCACCGTCCATGTGCCGCCTGGATCCGTGACGCGACGTGCGATGGGCTGAGGATGCGGATGGGAGCGCGATCCTGCCTGGCAGCCGCGCATCCGGGGAGCGTAAACCGCACGGGGGGAACGGGACAAGTCCCGTTCCAGCCGCGGAAGGACGCTCTGGCGGGACAACGGCGCTTTCCGCCGGAATCTCACGAGGGAATGCCAAGTTTTCCGGCAACCCATGAAAAAAGCCGCCCGGCGGGACCGGGCGGCTTTCGGAAAATCCATCTGCGTCAAGCCTTCTGGCGAGCGGAAGACCCGGCCGAGAATCACTCGGGGGCGAGGTCCTTCAGGGACGGGACGTCGCCGCGAGGCGAACCACCCGCCCGGTCAGTCTCCCCCAGGAGCTCGCGGCGAGCGGCGAGGACCCGCTCCTTCTCCGCCTTGGCCTCCATCTGGGCCTCGGGACGGATCCGGACTTCGGCGCTCTGGTGCGTCTTGAAGCCGGTTCCGGCCGGGATCAGGTGGCCGAGGATGACGTTCTCCTTGAGGCCGACCAGCTCGTCGGACTTGCCGGCGAGGGCCGCTTCGGTGAGGACCTTCGTCGTTTCCTGGAAGCTCGCGGCCGAGATGAAGCTCTCGCTCTGCACGGCGGCCTTGGTGATCCCCAGCAGCTGGGTCGAACCCTTGGCGGGACGGGGCTTCGCGAACTTGGCCGGCTTGCTGCCGTCCGCCTCGACCGCTGCGTTCGTCTCTTCGATGACGTTGGTCGGAACGACTTCGCCCACCTGGAACTCCGTATCCCCCGGATCGGTGATCTTCACCGAGTCCTGCAGACGGCGGTTGATGCGGCGGAACTCGAACTTGTCGACCACGACTCCCGGGAGGGCGTCGGTGTCGCCGACGTCGTCGATGCGGACCTTGCGGAGCATCTGGCTGACGACGAGCTCGATGTGCTTGTCGTCGATTTCCACGCGCTGGGCGCGGTACACGTTCTGGATCTCGTGCAGCAGGTACTGCTGGACCGCCTCTTCACCCGAGACCCGCAGGATGTCGTGCGGGACGAGCGGACCGCGAACGAGGGCGTCACCCGCCTTCACCCGGTCGCCGGTGTGGACCATCATCTGCTTACCGTGCGGCACGATGTGTTCGACATCGTGGTTGTTCGCTCCATGCACGACGATGACGCGCTTGCCGCGCTTCTTCTCCTGCATGATCTCGACTTCGCCGTCGATCTCGGCGACGACCGCCGGGTCCTTGGGCTTGCGGGCTTCGAACAGCTCGGTGACGCGGGGGAGACCCCCGGTGATGTCCTGAGTACCGGTCGCTTCGCGGGGGTTCTTGGCGAGTGCCGCACCGGCCGCGATCTGCTGGCCGTCGGTCACTTCCAGGATCGCCCGTTCCGGGATGTGGTAGAAGTCGAGGATCTTGCCCGTGGCGTCTTCGACGATGATCTGCGGATGCAGGTCACCCTTGTGCTCGATGACGGTCCGGCGGCTGTTCCCGGTCGGGTCGACTTCGGTCTTGATCGTCCGGCCTTCGATCAGGTCTTCCAGCCGGATCTTACCGCCGACTTCGGCGAGAATCGGAACCGAGTGGGGATCCCACTCGCACAGGACCTGGCCGACCTTGACGTCCTCGTCTTCCTTGACGCGAAGCACGGCCCCCGCGGGGATCGTATACTTCTCGAGCTCGCGGTCCTTGGTGTCGATGATCACGATCTCGCCGTTTCGGGCGAGGACCACCGACTGGCCTTCCGAGTTCACGACCGAGCGGATCCGGGCGAACTTCGCACGTCCCGCCTTCTTGGCTTTGAGGTCCTTGTCTTCCAGTTCCTTCTGGGCGGTTCCCCCGAAGTGGAAGGTTCGCATCGTCAGCTGCGTACCGGGCTCGCCGATCGACTGGGCGGCGATGATCCCTGCCGCGAGGCCTTCTTCGACCATCGTTCCGGTCGAGAGGTCCATCCCGTAGCAGAGCCGGCACATGCCGAGCTCGGCCTCGCAGGTCATCGGGCTCCGCACCTGGATGCGCTCGATCCCCATCGCTTCGATCCGCCGGGCGATATCCCAGGTGATCAGCTCCCCTTCGCGGACGATGACTTCGTCCGTGATCGGGTTCACGATGTTGGTCCGGCTGACACGTCCGCGGATGGCCTGGGCCAGGCTGACTTCGACCTTTTCGCCGCGGTACAGCACCCCGCGGGTCACACCCTTGGTGGTGCCGCAGTCGTGCGTCGTGACGACCATGTTCTGGCAGATGTCCGCCAGCTTACGGGTGAGGTAACCCGAGTCGGCCGTCTTGAGGGCGGTATCGGCGAGACCCTTACGGGCACCGTGCGTCGAGCTGAAGTACTCGAGCACCGTCAAACCTTCTTTGAAGTTCGACTTGATCGGCGTCTCGATGATTTCGCCGCTCGGCTTGGCCATCAGGCCGCGCATCCCGGCCAGCTGCCGGATCTGTTCCATACCACCGCGGGCACCCGACTCCGCCATCAGGTAGATCGGGTTGACGTACGCCCCGCCCTCGCGAAGGTCCGCCTCGAGGGCGATCTTCATCGAGTTCGTGATCGCCTCGCGGGCGTGGGTCCAGATTTCGATGACCGCGTTGTAGCGTTCTTCCCCGGTGATGATCCCGCGGTCGAACTGCTTCTGCTTCTTGAGAACTTCGTTCTCCGCCTCGAGGACGAGCTTCGGCTTGTTCGGGGCGGTGACGAGGTCGCTCACGGCGAAGGAGAGACCCGAGCGGGTCGATTCTTCGAAGCCGAGACGCTTCATCCGGTCGAGCAGTTCGATCGTGGCGCGGCGTCCGAGCTCGAGATAGGTATCCGAGATGACGTTCGCCAGGTCCTTGCTCTTCATCGTGATGTTGTAGTACGACATCGAGGGCTTCAGGATGTCGTTGAACAGCACGCGGCCGACGCTCGTGGCGATGATCCCGCCCGGCTTGTAGGTGTCGGCCCCTTCTCCCTTGACCCGCTTGTCCTTGGGGAGGCGGACCTTGACCACAGCGTGCCGCGAGACGCGGCCGAGCTGGTAGGCCATGATCGCTTCTTTGGTCGACCCGAAGATCAGCCCTTCGCCGGGCTGCCCTTCCCGCTTCACCGTGCAGTAGTAGCAACCCATCACGATGTCCTGCGACGGCGAGATGATGGGGTTGCCGTTCGCCGGGCTGAAGACGTTGTTCGTCGACATCATCAGCGTGGTCGCTTCGACCTGCGCTTCGATCGACAGCGGCAGGTGGACTGCCATCTGGTCGCCGTCGAAGTCGGCGTTGAAGCCCTTGCAGACCAGCGGATGCAGCTTGATCGCGTTTCCTTCCACGAGGATCGGCTCGAAAGCCTGGATCCCCATCCGGTGGAGGGTCGGCGCCCGATTCAGCAGGACCGGGTGGTTCTTGATGACTTCGTCGAGGATGTCCCACACCTCGTCATCCTTCCGCTCGAGCATGCGCTTGGCGGACTTGATGGTGTCGGCGTGGCCGAGCTCCTTGAGCCGGCGGATGACGAACGGCTGGAACAGCTCGAGGGCGATCTTCTTGGGGAGACCGCACTGGTGCAGGTTCAGTTCCGGACCGACGACGATGACCGACCGGGCGGAGTAGTCGACGCGCTTACCGAGGAGGTTCTCGCGGAACCGCCCCTGCTTCCCCTTGATCATGTCGGTCAGCGACTTGAGGGGCCGGTTCGACGAACCGAGCACCGGCCGCTTGCAGCGGTTGTTGTCGAACAGGGCGTCGACCGACTGCTGCAGCATCCGCTTTTCGTTGCGGACGATGACCTCGGGCGCATTGAGATCGACCAGCTTCTTGAGCCGGTTGTTCCGGTTGATGATCCGGCGGTAGAGGTCGTTGAGGTCGCTGGTCGCGAAGTTCCCCGACTCGAGGAGCACGAGGGGCCGCAGGTCCGGCGGGATGACCGGGACACAGTTGAGGACCATCCACTCGGGACGGTTCTCGCTGTCGCGGATCGCCTCGATGACCTTCAGCCGCTTGATGAGGTCCTTCTGCTTCTGCACGCTCCCCGTGGCCTTGAGGTCGGCGCGGAGCTTCTTCGACTCGTCGTTCAGCTGGATCGTCGTCAGCAGCTTGAAGACCGCCTCGGCGCCCATCTCGGCCGTGAAGGCCGTCTCGCCGTACTTCTCCTTGGCCTGACGGTATTCCTCTTCCGTCAGCATCTGCGTCTTGCGGAGCGGCGTATCGCCCGGATCCGTGACGACGTAGTCCTGGAAGTAGATCACCTTCTCGAGGCTGGTGGTCTTCATGTTGAGCAGCGCGCCGAGACGGCTCGGCATGCTCTTGAAGAACCAGATGTGGACGACGGGCGCCGCCAGCTCGATGTGCCCCATCCGCTTGCGGCGGACGCGGGAGTGGGTGACCTTGACCCCGCAGCGGTCGCAGATCATCCCCTTGTACTTCATGCCGCGGTACTTGCCGCAGGCGCATTCCCAGTCCTTCTCAGGGCCGAAGATCCGCTCGCAGAACAGACCGTCGCGCTCCGGACGGTAGGTCCGGTAGTTGATCGTTTCCGGCTTCTTGACTTCGCCGAAGGACCAGCTGCGGATGTCGTGTGGACTGGCGAGGGTGATCTTCACCGCGCCGTAGTCGTTCACCCGATCGTAAACACCATCGCCACCAGTGCTCATGCGAGCCTCCTTTGAAGGAGTTGTCGTTGTCTTGTATGCAGTCGTCTGTCAGGAAGGCCGGCTCATTCGGGCGTCGCCGTGTCCCTGGTTCGCGGCCGGTCGGGCCTTCTCCGACCGGTCCGCCGCCAGGGACGGACGACTCACTTCAGACCTTCGCCTTTTCGAGCTGCAGGTTGAGGCACAGTCCGCGGATTTCGTTCATGAGCACGTCGAAGCTGGCAGGGGTGCCTGCTTCCAGCGTGTTCTCTCCCTTGACCATCGACTCGTAAATCTTGGTCCGTCCTTCGACGTCGTCGGATTTCACGGTCAGGAGCTCCTGGAGGATGTAGGCCGCCCCGTACGCTTCGAGGGCCCACACTTCCATCTCCCCGAACCGCTGACCGCCGAAGCGGGCCTTACCACCCAGCGGCTGCTGCGTGATGAGCGAGTAGGGGCCGGTTGCCCGCGCGTGCACCTTGTCGTCGACGAGGTGGTGCAGCTTGAGCATGTAGATGATCCCGACGGTCGTCTTCTGCTCCATCCTGAGACCGGTCCGGCCGTCGTTGAGGCGGACCTTGCCGTCGAGCGGCAGGCCGGCGGCGGTGAGGGCTTCCTCCATCGCCTCGGTGGTGGCTCCGTCGAACACCGGGCAGATGCAGCGGTAGCCGAGCTTCGAGGCGGCCCACCCGAGGTGGGTCTCGAGGATCTGACCGACGTTCATACGGCTGGGGACCCCCAGCGGGTTCAGGATGATGTCGACCGGGGTCCCGTCGTCGAGGTACGGCATGTCCTCGATCGGGAGGATCTTGGAGATGACCCCCTTGTTCCCGTGGCGGCCGGCCATCTTGTCCCCGACAGAGATCTGCCGCTTGGACGAGACGTAGACCTTGACCATCTGGAGCACGCCGTTCGGCAGCTCGTCACCGCGCTTCATGCTGTTGAGCTTGAGCTCGGCTTCGTCGATCGCGTCTTCGACGCTCGGCCAGGTCTCCTTGAACAGCTTGCGGGCGTCCGCCTGCTTCTGCGGGCTGCGGATGTCGAGCTGCTCGAAGGCGGTCGGGAACTTGCGGGCGTATTCCGACAGGAACTTGTGATCCGAGATCGAGCGGAGCTCGCGGCCATCGTCGTCCGTCAGGTGCTTGCCGAGGACCTTGTCCATCTCGGTCACGAAGACGAGGAACGCTTCGGCGACCGTCGTCTGGCCGGTGGTCTCGACCTTCTTGACGTCCTGATCGAATTTCTTGCGATCGGCCTCGGAGAGGCTCATCCGCCGCGAGAACTTCTCGGTGTGGATCACGATCCCCTCGACGCCCGACGGGACCTCGAGGGACTCGTTCTTCACGTCTTCGCCCGCCTTGCCGAAGATCGCCGCGAGCAGCTTCTCTTCGGGGGTCAGTTCGGTCTTGGCCTTCGGCGTGACCTTGCCGACGAGGATGTCGCCGGGGCGGACACGCGTGCCGACATGGACGATCCCGGTCTCGTCGAGGTGGCGGAGCGCCTTTTCGCTGACGTTTGGGATGTCGCGGGTGAACTCTTCGCGGCCGAGCTTCGTCTCGCGGATTTCGACGTCGAACTCGTCGATGTGGATCGACGTGTAGACATCTTCCTTCACCAGACGCTCTGAGAGGATGATGGCGTCTTCGAAGTTGAATCCTTCCCACGACATGAACGCGACGAGCACGTTCCGGCCGAGCGACAGAACTCCGTTCCGGGTCGCGGCGCTGTCGGCGAGGATCTCACCCTTCTTGACCCGCTGTCCCATCTCGACGATCGGGGTCTGGTTGAGGCAGGTCCGCTCGTTGAGCCCGGTGTACTTCCGCAGGGGGAAGCTCTTCCCTTCGACTTCGATCCGGTCGGCGTCGACGTAGGTCACCTTGCCGGCCTTCTCGGCCCGCAGGACCATCCCCGAGTACTTCGGCAGCTCGTCTTCGAGGCCGGTCCCGACGATCGGCGGCTCGGCGATGAGCAGCGGCACCGCCTGGCGTTGCATGTTCGAACCCATCAGGGCCCGGTTGGCGTCGTCGTGCTCGAGGAACGGGATCAGGCCGGCCGAGATCCCGACCATCTGGGCGGGAGCGACGTCGATGTACTGGACCGCTTTCCCTTCGACCCAGTGCACGTCGTTCCGCCAGCGGGCGAGGACGCGTTCCTGGACGATTTTCCCCTTCTCCACCACCGTGTCGGCGGGGGCGACCATCACGTTCGCTTCTTCGTCGGCCCGCAGCCACTCGACCTCGTCGAGGATCTTGCCGGCCGAGACCTTGCGGTACGGGGTGATCAGGAAGCCGTAGTCATCGACCTTCGAGTAGATGCTGAGGCTCGAAATGAGCCCGATGTTCGTTCCTTCAGGCGTCTCGATCGGGCAGATGCGGCCGTAGTGCGAGATGTGCACGTCGCGGACTTCGAAGCCCGCCCGCTTCCGGTTGAGACCGCCAGGACCAAGGGCCGACAGACGCCGCTCGTGGGTGATCATCGACAGCGGGTTCGTCTGGTCGACGACCTGCGACAGTTCGCTCCGGCCGAAGAAGAACTCGATCGCCGCCGAAACGCTCTTGGGGTTCACGAGCGTCCGCGGGGTCATGTTCTCCATTTCCTTCATGCTCATCCGCTCCTGAACGGTGCGGCGAAGCTTGAGGAAACCCTTCCGCAGTTCTTCCGAGGCGAGCTCGTCGATCGTGCGGAGACGGCGGTTACCGAGGTTGTCGATGTCGTCGACATGGGCGGTCTGGTCGTGGACGCGGAGCTTGACCAGGTACCGGATGGAGTTGATGAAGTCCATCGGCTGGAGGGTCATCTCTTCGTCCGAGATGTCCTGGCCGAACTTGCGGTTGATACGGAACCGGCCGACCCGCCCGAGGCGGTACCGATTCACATCGAAGAACTTCTCCTTGAACAGCGCCGTCGCCTTCTCGAGCTGCGGCGGGTTGCCCGGACGGAGCCGCTGGTAGATCTTGAGCAGCGCCTCTTCGTGGCTGTTCGTCGAGTCTTCGAGGATCGAGTTAATGATCAGGTCGTCGTCCGCCTGGTCGAGCAGGATGACACTCTTGATCCCGGCTTCGATGATTTCCTGGGCGTTCGACTTCGTGATCCGGTGGCCGACTTCGGTGATGATCTCACCGACCCGCTCACCCGAGGGATAAGCGATGTCGTCGGCGGCGTAGTGGCCGACAAGCGACTCGTCCCCACCCGCCTTCACCTTGACCGTCGAGACGCTGTAGAACAGCTTCAGAAGGTCGGTGCTGGTCGAATACTCCGGCGACATGGCGCGGAGCAGGGTCATCGCCGAGAACCGGCCGCTCTGGTCGATCCGGACACCCAGCGTTTCCTTCTTGCTGACGGCGAGCTCGATCCAGCTGCCGCGTTCCGGAATGATCCGGCACGAGAACCCCTTGCGATCCGGCTCTTCGCTCTTGACGAAGTCGACCCCAGGGGAGCGATGGAGCTGGCTGACGACGACGCGCTCGGCCCCGTTGATGATGAACTCGCCGCCGCCAAGCATGATCGGCATGTCGCCGAGATAGACCTCTTCCTCGATCGGCTGCTCTTTGACAAGCCGCAGCCAGACGCGGAACGGGCGGCCATAGGTCAGGCGGAGCTGACGGCACTCGGTCGGGGTGTAGCGGGGCTTGCCGAGCTCGTACTTGATGTACTCGAGACGGTGCAGCCCGTCGTAGCTCTCGACCGGGAAGACTTCGCGGAGGATCTCTTCGAGACCCTGGTTCTTCCGCTGGTCGTGGCGCTTTTCGAACTGCAGGAACCGAGCGTACGACTCAGTCTGGATCTGGGTCAGGTCCGAAAGATCGAACTGCCCCTGAATCTGGCCGAAGTGGCGAACTTCGTCCATCTTCAGAATCCGCTCGGAAGAGATTGCCATGCTCGTCCCTCTTAATCCCGCGACGCGGGAGGTGTGTTAGCGATGTCGAAACGTGTGACGGGTCTGCCAACCCGTCAGAAAGCCCGAACCACCAGGAAGCAGGGTGGTCGCGTCAAATCAGCGGCCGGGGGCGCAGCGCGATCTCGAATCCAGAGTTGTCGGTCCGTGCCAGTCGAGCTCGGACAAAACGAATCACCGGGCGACTTCAACCCTTGCAGGTGTGCGCGCAACGGCGGAACTCCTCACTTCGGCGCGGGCTTCATCCAACCGCCACGCACCACCCCCCAGTGTCCATCCATCCGGGCCATCCACTCGCAGGACCCCCGGAACTTGCTCGACCGACCATCACAGCCCATCAACGAACTCGCGAGCGGCACGGATTTCCGCGCCCCTCGCGGTTGGTGGAATCAATGGTCTGCTCCTGCTGGACGAACGGCAACCCGAATGATAGGCGTTTCCGCCCAGGGCGACAACCGTCCGGCGAGGAATTTGCTACAGTCCGTCCCCACCACAACAAAAGGCTGCTGCGAATCCGCAGCAGCCTTTTGCTTGGAATTCCGGGCCTTCCTGAACTCCCGGCCGGAGAGCCTGGAAGGCCAACCTCTTCGCGTCGCCGGCGAACTACTTGAGTTCGACCTTGGCGCCAGCGGCTTCGAGTTCCTTCTTGATCTTCTCGGCTTCTTCCTTCGGAGCGCCGGTCTTGACGGGCTTCGGAGCCCCCTCGACCAGGTCCTTGGCTTCCTTGAGGCCGAGGCTGGTGATCGTCCGGACGACCTTGATGACTTCCAGCTTCTTCTCGCCGGCAGCCGTCAGGATGACGTCGAACTCGGTCTTCTCAGCGGCGGCCGGAGCGGCCGGCCCGCCCGGAGCAGCAGCCATCATCACAGCGCCGCCGCCAGCCGGCTTGATGCCGTGAACTTCTTCGAGGTAATCCGCCAGAGCCTTGGCCTGGAGGAGGGTGAGGCCGACGAGCTTGTCGCCGAGTTCCGTGGTTGCCGAATCGAATTCCTTGGACATGAATCTCTCTCTATCTATTGCGTGATCGCGTGTGGGAATGTGTACAGAAACGAGCTCAAGCGGGATTGAAAAGGAGCACTGCTATGCGGCGTCTCCCTCCTTCTCCGCACCCTCCTTCTCGGAGAGCGCCTTGACCTGACCGTTGAGGTAACCCCCCGGTCCGAGAAGGGCACCCGCCAGTCGCGACGCCGGGCTGAGAAGCAATCCCGAAATTTTCGAGAGCAGCTCGAGGCGACCGGGGCTCTTGCTCAGATCCTCGACCCCCTTGGAGTCGAGAAGCTGGCCGTCAACGGCCCCACCCTTGATTTCGATCTCCTTGACGTCGGTCGACCACTTCTGCAGCTCCTTGGAGAGCTGCACAACGTCTTCCCCGCCCCACGCGAGAACCGAGGGGCCTGCCAGGAGATCATCCAGTCCGGTCACCCCCGCTTCCCGCAGTGCGACGCGGGCGAGCGAGTTCTTGACCGTCGAAATCCGGATTCCCTTCTGCTGGAGGGTCAGACGGAACCGGTTGTCCACGCTGGGAGAAAGCTTCGACGTGTTGAGCACGAGCATATCCCGGCTCTCCCCCAGACGCTTCCGGAGGTCGTCGATCAACATTCGCTTGACGACTTTACTCATGATTGAATCAGGCTGTAGGCGGTAGGGCTGAAGGCTGGGACAGTCGTCAGCGAGTTCAAAACAGAGGTGTCGCGGTCAATGCCAGCTTGTCGCCGGCAACTCATCAAGACCGCTCCCGCCCTCACAGGCTAGGCCAGGATGCGGACGCCCGGGGTCTGCGTGCCGGAGATCGTCACGCTGCGGACATACACACCCTTGGAGCTGTTCGGCTTCAGGGTATTGATCATCTTGATAAGGGCAGCGGCGTTGTCCGTCAGCTGCTCTTCGGAGAACGACATCTTGCCGACGATCGTGTGCACGATCCCGGCGTCATCGCAGCGGAACTCGACCTTACCAGCGCGGTATTCACGAACGGCGTTGGCGACGTCGGCGGTGACCGTACCGGCTCGCGGCGACGGCATAAGGCCACGAGGACCGAGCACGCGGCCGAGAGGGCCGACGACCCCCATCATGTCCGGCGTGGCGATCGCCACGTCGAAATCGGTCCAGCCCTCTTTGACCTTGTCGGCGAGTTCCTTGCCACCGGCGTGTTCAGCGCCGGCCGTCAGGGCGACCTGCACGTTCGGGCCCTGGCAGAACACGATCACCCGCTTCGACTTGCCAATCCCGTGCGGATAGACGATCGAGCCGCGGACGATCTGGTCGGCGTGCTTCGGGTCGACCCCCAGGCGGATCGACATCTCGACCGTCTGGTCCATCTTCGACGGCTTGATACCCGCCGGAAGTCCGGTCTCGAACTTCTTGAGGGCGGCAACCGCCTTCGGGAGATCCAGCGTGCCGAGCTTGGCAGCCTGTTCCTGGAGATACTTCTGACGCTTGGAAAGCTTAGCCATGGTCCACCGGACGAAAACGGACGCTCGAGATTCCTGTTCGCCGCAACTCTGCGGCCCTCCGCGGAGCGGAGGAGTCACGCCGCCGAACTAGTCGACGATCGTGATGCCCATGCTGCGGGCTGTTCCGGCAATCACGCGAAACGCGTTATCGAGATTGGCGGAGTTCATATCCTTCTGCTTGGCCTTGGCGATCTCCATCACCTGAGCCTTCGTCACCGTCCCGACCTTCTCGGTCCGGGGGTTCGCCGCTCCCTTGGCAACCTGTGCGTACTTCTTCAGGAGGACCGCCGCCGGCGGACTCTTGAGCACGAAGTCGAACGACCGGTCGTTGTAAATCGAAATCACGACCGGAACGATCATGCCGTTCAGGTCGCGGGTCGCATCGTTGAACTGCTTGACGAACTGGCCGAGGTTCACACCGTGGGGGCCGAGGGACGTACCAACCGGGGGTGCCGGGGTCGCCTGTCCGCCAGGGATCTGAACCTTGACCTGTGCGGTCATTTGCTTTGCCATGACCGTCCCTCACTCAACAAAATGATCGCTGATGGAAACTTGTATCTCGACGGCCCAAGCCAGGAGTCCGCCGACCAGATTCGCTGTTAAATCTTCTCGACCTGCCAGTGCTCGAGTTCGACCTCGGTCGGACGACCGAAGATCTGAATCAGCACCTTGACCTTGCCGCTTGTCGCGTCCAGCGAATCGACAGTGCCCTCGAAGCTTTCGAAGGCCCCTTCCTTGATCTTGACGTGCTCGCCAGTCGCGACACTGAAGCGAACCTGCGGAGCGGCGTCCTTCGCAGCAGCCGGAGTCGCTGCGCCATCGACCGCGTCGACAGCCACCGGAACGTCACGGCCCAACATGCGGGAGACTTCCGTCTCCGACATCGGCATCGGCTTGCCGCCGGCGCCGGTAAAGTCGCCGATCCCAGTGGTGCCGAGGACGAGATACCAGGTCTCGTCGTTCAGCTCCATGTGGATCATCATGTAGCCCGGGAACAGCTTCTGCTCCCGGACCTTCCGCTTCCCACCCTTGGTCTCGACGACCTTTTCCGTGGGAATGACGATCTCGCCGAAGTGCTGCTCCAGCCCCTCCATCTTGATGCGACGGAGGAGGGAGTCCTTAATGCTCTTTTCGCGATTACTCTGAACTTTCAGCACGTACCACTGAAAGACCGGCTCTGCCGAGCTCGAAACCGCCGTGTCAGAACCACCGGGCGCAGAGCCAGTTGCAGCGATCTCGTCGCCGCCTTCTGCGTCGGGAATGTCTTCCGGCTCGGCCATGGGGGGGAGCATCTTCAACGAAAGGAACAATGAATGCAAGTTCCAGCGACAGTCTTTTCCAGACGCCGTGTCGCCGGATCGCCGGTCCCGCAGGTGGAACCGGCTGGCCGCCAGTCAGGGCTCAATCTCCAGGAAGCCGATCAGTCGGAAGATCGCCACCCACAGATAGTCGCAGACCGCCAGGAACGTCGCAAACAGGAACATCGTTCCGACGACGACGAGGGCGGCCCGCTTGAGGTATTCCCAGCTTGGCCAGTTGACCTTCGCCATCTCCGCTTCAACGGAGATGAGGAAGTTCGTGAACGGGGGGTAATTGACAATCCGGTACGCGACCCACGCACCGACGACACCGACCGCGACAGGAACCGCCAACTGCACGCCGCGGTTGTAGTCACTGAGGATCGTGTCCTTGAGACGCCAGCAGCCGACCACGACGAAGGCAAAGATCGCCACGGCGGTCGCCTGGCGGACGAGCCGACCCTGCGTCCGCTTGTAGATCCCGGTTCCGAAGAACGACGAGAGCAGCGAGTGGTCTTCCAAAGCCTTCGACATGAATCCCGTCAGCTTCCGTGATCTCGAGTCCGGGTTCGCTACTGAGCACGAGCGGAAGGAATCGAACCTTCAACCTGCGGATTTGGAATCCGCTGCTCTGCCAATTGAGCTACGCTCGTCCGGGGTCGCCAGCCAGGGCCGGCCACCACCTCACTTTTTCCGCGATTCCTTGTGATCCGTGTGCTTGCGGAGCGTCTTGTTGTACTTCTTGAGAGTCAGCCGCTCGGTGCCGCGGGTTTCCTTGGGCGTACGGTAGGTCCGCAGGCCGGATTCCGTGCATTCGAGCCAGACGTATTCGCGGGCCATCTTCGGGCTCCAACCTTCACTCTGAAGTCCGCAAAGGCTGCCGCGGCCTGTTGCCCCGGCAGCCTTTGCACTGGATTCACAGATGACCTCAGCGAGGTCACCTAACAACAGTGAGCGGAGGCCATCCGCTCACGCCACACCACTAGAGGAGAATCTTCGTGACGACGCCCGACCCGACGGTCCGGCCACCTTCGCGGATTGCGAAGCGGGAGCCTTCGTCCATGGCGATCGGCTTCTGGAGCTCAACTTCGAGCTTGACGTTGTCGCCAGGCATGCACATTTCTGCGCCGCCGAGCAGCTTGACGCCGCCGGTCACGTCGGTCGTGCGGAAGTAGAACTGCGGGCGGTAGCCGGAGAAGAACGGGGTCTTGCGGCCCCCTTCTTCCTTGCTCAGCACGTACACTTCGCACTCGAACTTCGTGTGCGGCTTGATCGAGTTCGGAGCGGCGAGCACCTGACCGCGCTCGACGTCGTCCTTGCCCGTACCACGGAGAAGCAGACCGACATTGTCGCCGGCGATCCCCTGGTCGAGGGTCTTCTGGAACATTTCAACGCCGGTCACGATCGTTTCGGCGGTGTCGCGGAGACCGATCAGGTTCATCTTGTCGCCGACCTTGACCATCCCGCGCTCGATACGGCCGGTGATCACGGTACCGCGGCCGGAGATCGAGAACACGTCTTCGATCGCCATCAGGAACGGCTTGTCCTGCTCGCGAGCCGGCTCAGGAATGTCCTTGTCCAGAGCGATCATCAGCTGGGTGATGCACTCCTGGCACTTCGGGTCGCTCGGCGTGTCGAGGGCGGCCTTCGAGTTGCCGCGAACGATCGACACCGTGTCGCCGGGGTAACCGTACTTGTTGAGGAGGTCGCGAACTTCCATCTCGACGAGCTCGAGGAGCTCCGGATCGTCGACGAGGTCGCACTTGTTGAGGTACACCACGAGGGCGGGCACGTTCACCTGGCGGGCCAGGAGGATGTGCTCGCGGGTCTGGGGCATCGGGCCGTCGGCGGCCGACACAACCAGGATCGCGCCGTCCATCTGGGCGGCCCCGGTGATCATGTTCTTGATGTAGTCGGCGTGACCCGGGCAGTCGATGTGAGCGTAGTGACGCTTGTCCGACTCGTATTCGACGTGCGAGACGGCGATGGTCACCGTCTTCGTTTCGTCGCGGACCGTACCGCCCTTGGCGATATCGGCGTAGGTCTTGAACTTGGCCAGACCCTTCGCAGCCTGCACGGCGAGGATGGCCGCGGTCGTCGTGGTCTTACCGTGGTCGATGTGTCCGATGGTGCCGACGTTGACGTGCGGCTTGGTCCGGACAAAGTTTTCCTTCGCCATTTCTCTTGCTCCAGCTCCCAGTTAACTCAGTGGTTGGTTGCGAATGTGACGGCCGTCAAATGCCGTACGATAGGGTTCGACGGGCGTCTTGGCACGTCACGGGAAAAACTGACCACGAATGACGCCAATCCACCGGCGACACGCCGGACCGGTTCACACCGGAAAGCTGCTGCTGGGATTTGAACCCAGGACCTCGTCCTTACCAAGGACGCACTCTACCAGCTGAGCTACAGCAGCGAGGTCCATGACACCTCAGCCGACGGCTGTGACGCCGAAGGCTGGCAACGTGAAGCGGGTGAAGGGAATCGAACCCTCACCACCAGCTTGGAAGGCTGGAGCTCTACCATTGAGCTACACCCGCGAGGGATTTCGATTTGTCGGATCGGGCTTTCTGTCCCGCGGGACGGGACTCGGTGACGGGCCACAAGGAAAACCGAAGGACGACTTAGGAAGTGGGGAGAACAGGATTCGAACCTGTGAAGGCAGAGCCACCAGATTTACAGTCTGGCCCCGTTGGCCGCTTGGGTATCTCCCCGTTGGATTGTCGAGATTGTGTCTCTCTCGTGACTCCGGAGCGGCCAAAGCCCCGGAGTGGTCGTCGTCTTCAGTCGCTCGCCTGGCGGCGTCCTGTCGTAACTCCTTTCCTCAGCAGAGCTAGCGGAGGGATTCGAACCCACAACCCCCTGTTTACAAAACAGGAGCTCTGCCGTTGAGCTACGCTAGCCGCGGCAAAACTTGCGCGGAAAGGGGCGAAACTATACCGTCCCGCTCGCACTCTGCAAGGGGAACCCCCCGGCAGATTGCATGCGGTTCGTCGACGGCGTCCTGCCCCTCGCCTGGCGAGGGGGGCGACAGTATAAGGAGCCCCGAATTCGCCGTGCAAGGAGGCTCTTCCTCGGCCGGCCCGCCTCGAATTCTTCGCACGAAGTCGTGTGTTTGACACGGTTTTCTTTGATTCGGTTCACGAACGAGCCACCGGAGGAGACAGAATTCTGCCCACCTCCTGCCCCTCCCGCGGCCTCCTCACCGAGATTTCATGACCCCGCTCGACCGCATCGACCGCCGACTGGAACCGCTGCGGGCCGCCCTGCTGAGCCACCCGGTCTACGGCCGGATTCGAGACCTGACAGGGCTGCGGATCTTCCTCGAACACCACGTTTTCGCGGTGTGGGACTTCATGTCGCTCCTGAAAGGGCTGCAGCAGAACCTCTGCTGCGTCTCGGTCCCCTGGGTGCCGCCGATTGATCCGGCGAGTGCCCGGCTGGTCAACGAGATCGTTCTCGCCGAAGAGACCGACGAAGACGGCCAGGGTGGCTACAGGAGCCACTTCGACCTGTACCACCAGGCGATGCAGCAGGCAGGGGCCGACACCTCCCGCATCGACCGGATGATCGAACACCTTCGAGATCGCCTCCCTCTCGCGGAGACCCTCGAGCGGTCCGAAGTCCCTGCCGCTGCACGGGCGTTCGTCGAAACGACGTTCTCGATCCTCGACAGCGGCTCGCTCCCCGCGATTGCCGCGGCGTTCACGTTCGGCCGGGAAGACCTGCTCCCAGGTGTCTTCCGGAAGATCGTCGCCGAAGTGAGCGGTCACCCCGAAGCCCCCGGCGGACTCGAGCGGTTCGTGTTCTATCTCGACCGCCACATCGAGCTCGACGGGGACGAGCATGGCCCGATGGCCCAGCAGCTCGTCTCCCGCCTGTGCGGGACCGACGACGGACGCTGGAAGCTCGCCGAAGAGGCGGCGGTCCGCTCGCTCGAAGCCCGGCTCGAGCTCTGGAATGCAATGGACCGCCACATCGCGGCCAATGCCGCCACAACCGCGACCGCCTGAGAATCGCCTCGCTCGCGTGGCTTCGAACCAAGGCAAGAGGCCGCTCTACCCGCGGTCGCTTGTCGACGGGCGCCGGGCGGTTCGCCTAAGATGGCAGAGAGCGCTCACCAGAGCCGCCACGTCACGTCATCGCGAGTTCGGGAAAGCGACGCATGCCGGAGTTCCTGCGAGGCCAGTTCCTGATTGCCAAGCCGCACATCCGGGATTCGAACTTCTTCAAGACCGCGGTGCTGATGGTCGAGCACAACGACGAAGGGGCGATGGGACTCATCGTGAACCGCCCCTCGTCCGCCACGGTGGCCGATGCCCTCGAGGGGACCGTCGACTCGAAGGACGAGACCCTCGTCTATGTCGGCGGACCGGTCGAACCCAAGGCCCTCTTCATCCTCCACAACGCGGCCCACCTCGATCCGGGCGAAGAAGCGGTCGTGGCGGAGATCCTGGTCGGCAGCAGCGCCGAAGTGTTCGAGCAGGTGGTCGAAGCGGCGGGAGACAGCGACCAGTCGGTCCAGTTCCGGATCTTCGCCGGCTGCTCCGGCTGGGGGCCGGGCCAGCTCGAAGGGGAGATCGCCCGCGGGGACTGGTTCCTCTACCCCGCGTCGCAGGAGATCGTGTTCCACGACGATCCGTACGTCGTGTGGGAGACCCTCGTGACGGCGGTGCAGCAGGCGCATCGCATCCTGCCGCACCCGACCGACAATCCCGAGTGGAACTGACGAGAGCGCAAGAACCAGGCGGCCTGGAAGGCCGCCCGGCAAAATTCGCTTATTGCTTGCCTTCTTCGCGGTTGGACCACCACGGCAGCGAAATCCCGCCGTCCATCAGGACGGTGCTGCCGGTCATGTAGTCGCAGTCGTCCGACATCATGAACGTGGCGAGCTTGCCCATCTCTTCGGGCTGGCCCATCCGCTTCCAGGGGATGTTCCCGGCCCCTTCGTTGAGCTGCTGCTCGCTGAAGAACTTTCGCTCGCCCGGGGTGTCGATCCAGCCGGGGTGGATGATGTTGACGCGGATCTTGTACTTGGCGAGTTCGATGGCCGCGGTGCGGGCCATGTGGTCGATGGCGGCCTTGGCCATGTTGTAGGCCATGGCGGTGGGGATCGGGATCTTTCCGTGCGGGGAGCTGACGACGATGATCGAGCCCCCCTTCCCCTGGGCGACCATCTTCTGGGCAGAGGCCCGGACTCCGTAGAACGCGCCCCACATGGAGACGTCGATCGTCTTGCGGAAGCCGGCCATGTCCGCCTTGATCATGACTTCGCGGTCGCTGTAGACGGCGTTCGAGATAAAGCCGTTGATCGAGCCGAAGTCCTTGGTGAACTGTTCGACCATCTGTTCGACGGCGGACTGGTCGGAGACGTCGACCTGGTACAGCTCCGCCTTGCCGCCGAGCTTCCGGATTTCGGTGGCGGTCTCTTCCGCTTCGGCTTTCTGGGAGCGGTAGTTGATCCCGATGTTGGCTCCCTCGGCGGCGAGGGCGAGGGCACAGCCCCGGCCGATTCCGCGGGAGGCGCCGGTGATGAGAATGTTGCGGCCAGACAGTTTCATGAGTCTCTCACGACAGGAATTCGAACCCGACCACGGATCATGAAAGACAGGGCGAAGAAAAAAAAGCCTTACGGTTGTGTGGAGGAATGTCGCGGCTTCGGAGGCCAGATGAATGGATCGCTCTCGGCCAGATCCGTCTCGGTGACCGGCCGAAGATGCTCGAAGAAGCCCTCTTTATGAACCTTTTCGACGGCAGTCTGCATCGCCGCGAGCGTGATCTCGGGGACGACGATCATCCCAGGTTCTGCCACGTAAGGATCGCCCTTCGCAGTACTCGCTTGGAGTTCCTGTTGAAGGCGAACCGGATCGTAAAAGAAGACGGGGTACAGTTGATCGTCGACTTCGACCAGGACGTGACTCCGATACCCTCGACAATGAGCTTCGAACGCATCTCGCTCAGTGAAACCGCACACGAACACGAGTTTGGCGGGCGTGCCGTGGGGCATGGGATCTCTGCGCTGCATCAGTCGACGTACAGAAACTCATTGCTGTTGAACACCGCCCGGCACAGCGCCGGAAGACCATGCGCCGCCACAAACTCCCGGGCACGCAACGCCTCAGCCTCAGTCGGCGTCCGTCCATAAGCCCGGCGATAGATCTCAGCGACCTGGGCCTTTGAGTCCGCCGGAGCCCCCTTGGCCACGAGCGCCGACAGGTCCTCCGACATCCGCAGAACAAACGAATTGTTGAGCAGCGCCAGCGACTGCACCGGAGTCGTCGTCACCGGACGCCGCGGAGCCGTCGTCGACGGATCCGGACAATCAAACACGTCCAAGAGTGGACTCCGCGCCGACCGGATCCACGTCCGGTAAATCGTCCGCCGGTGAAACTCAGGCCCGACCGGGTCCTGCATCTCATAAAACTGCGAGTTGAACGTAAACGTCCGGAAGTCCTGGAACGGCGGACCACCAACCCGCGGATTGAGCTCCCCCGAGACCGCCAGCATCACATCGCGAAGCGTCTCCGCCTCCAGCCGCTGCGGCATGTGCCGCCACAGAAGCCGGTTCTCGGCGTCGCGCTCGGCCGCCTCGGGCCGCGAACGGGCACTCTGCCGATAAGTCGCCGACAGGACGATCCGCCGGTGAATCTCCTTGAGACTCCAGTTCCGAGAAACGAGCTCGCTCGCAAGCCACTCCAGCAGCTCCGGATGCGTCGGCAGACCGCCGTTGAAACCGAAATCGTTTGACGAAGCAATCAACCCCCGGCCGAAGTGGTACTGCCACAGCCGGTTCACGATCACCCGCGCAAAGAGCGGGTTCTCGGGCGAGGCGATCCACTCGGCGAGCTTGCGACGCCGATCCGGATCGGCCGCGTCCGCCGCCAGCCCGAACTCCGACAGCGGTGACCCGAGCGAGGCGATCCCGCCCGGGGTCACAACGTCGGCCAGGCTGCCGGGGTTCCCCCGCAGCAGCAGGTGCGTCGGCTCAGGGACCTTGGGGTTCACACAGTAGACGGTCGTCTCCCGAATCGTCTTGAGACGGGAATCGATCGACTGCCGCTCGGCCAGGAGAGCCTTGCGGGTCTCCTGCTGCGCCGGAGTCATGGCGGCCGCGATTTCGGCCGGGGTCAGAACATCCTTCCGACCGGCCGATGCGGCAACCTCCTCCGGAGCGAGAGCCCGGTCATAGAGCTGCGCGGTTTCGATGGCACCCGCCAGCAGCCGGTCCCCTCCCGCCTGCGTCCCGTGGCGGAGCCCCAGGAGCACCTGCCAATCCCCCGCAGCCAGCGCGAGTGCTCCATTCGGACGATACGGTTTTCCGTAAGGCAGCCCGTTGCGATAGGCCGCGATCGTTCCGTCTTCCGAGTAGACGATCGCCACATGAATGAGGCCGGTCTCGATCTCGCGGGTCCCCTGAAAACTCTGGAAGCGACTGAAACCTTCGCTCCCCGCCATCCAGTGCCCCGGCTCGCGCTCGCCGAAGACGATCGAGTCGAACGCCCCCCCGTTGGGGGTCTGGACGGTGACGACTCCGCCACCCCGCTGATCCGGATTGGAGAGGACCACCCAGGCCTCGAGAGTCTTGGCAGCCAGCGGCCGGCCGACCGGCTTCGTCGAAGCGTAAGCGGTCCGCCCGTCGAGGATGAGTTTTCCCTGGTCGATCTTCGCGGCGCCGTGGAGCGTGGCGTTGAGACCGCCGACCCGGTCGAGGGCGTCCCCTTCGAAGTCCCAGCGGGCAAACGGCGTGGGGGCGACGGGGCCGCCGGTCTGCCGCTCGGCGAGGAGCCGCTCGCGAACGGGGCCTTCGAGGTCCGCCAGCTCCCGCTCGACGACCGGCCGACGGGCTTCGAGCGTCGCAAGTTCCTGACGCATCGGTTCGGTCTGGTAGCGCCGCTCGCCGTGGCGGACGCCGCCGAGGGCGGCGGCGAGGCGGTAGTATTCGGTCTGGCGGATCGGGTCGAACTTGTGGTCGTGGCAGCGGGCGCAGTTGACCGTCAGGCCGAGGAACGTCTGGCCGGTGGTGCCGATGATGTCTTCGAGCTCGTCCTGCCGGACGACCGCCCGCATGGCGGCACTCTGCTGCGACTGGCCGACTTCGTCCCAGGCGCCGGCCACGAGGAAGCCGGTGGCGAACAGGGCCGAGGCGTCGCCGGGACGGAGGATGTCGCCGGCGATCTGGAGTCGGGCGAAGTCGTCGTACGGCATGTCGCGGTTGAAGGCGTCAATGACCCAGTCGCGGTAGGGCCAGGAGTTGGTCCGGAGGCGGTCCCGTTCGAACCCCTGGCTCTCGCCGAAGCGGACGATGTCGAGCCAGTGGCGGGCCCACCGCTCGCCGAAGTGGGGGGACGCGAGGAGCCGCTCGACGACGCGGGCGTAGGCCCCTTCGGTCTGATCCGCTTCGAAGGCGGCGATCTCTTCGGAAGTCGGGGGGAGGCCGGTCAGGTCGAAGGTGACGCGGCGGATCAGCGTGCGGCGGTCCGCTTCGCCCGAGGGGGTGAGCTTCTGCTCGGCGAGTTTGGCGGCAACGAAGGGGTCGATCTCGTTCCCCCGGGCGGTCCACTCGCGGAGGGCGGCGGGGACTTCGGGAAGGGACGGGCGGCGGACCGGTTGGAGGGACCACCAGTCGTAGCCGGCGCGGGACTCAGTGGTGGAGCGGTAGGGGTCGATCGGGTCCTGGCCCCACTTGGCCCCGGACTCGATCCAGCGGCGGAGGATCGACTTTTCGGCGTCGGTGAGGGGCTTCTTGGGGGGCATCTCGTCGGCAGCGACGCGGGCCCAGAGTTCGCTCCCTTCGAGCTTGCCGGCGACGACGGCGGGGCCGGTGTCCCCTCCTTTGAGGACGGCGGCGCTGCGGGAGATGTCGAGGCCCCCCTTGGGGTCCGCGCCGGCGTGGCAGTCGAAGCAGCGGCGGGCGAGGAGGGGGGCGACATCGCGATCGAAGTCAACCGGCTCGGCGGCGGAGGCCGCGAGGGAAAGGCAGCAGGCGAGCAGGAGCGCCACGGTCCGAGTGAGCATCTCGTCCCTCAGGATCAACAAACTTTGATCCCAGTGACTCTACCGTCTCGTGGCCCTATTCCCAAGGTCGGCCCAGCCGGGTCCAGGGCCACGCCCTGGCCGGGTCCAGGGCGGGCAGCCCTGCCCGCCGGAGGCATCTCGTTTACGGTTGAGCCGCGACACGGGCGGCCGCGAGCAGCAGAATCTGAGCCCCCACGGTCAGCGCCAGCTCATCGATATCAAAGTTCGGAGCATGGAGCTGAGGCCACTTTTCGGCACCGGGCCGGGCGCAGCCGAGGCGGAGCATCGCGCCGGGGGCTTTCGTCAGGTAGCCGCCGAAGTCTTCGGCTCCGAGGCTGGGCCAGTCGAGCAGGCGGATCTGGTCATCGCCGACGGTGGCGCGGGCGGCGCCTTGGAGGGCTTCGGTGACGGCCCGGTCGTTGATGACCGCGTCGAGCGGGCAGGCGAAGCGGAGGTCGATGTTGGCGCCGGTGGCTTCTTCGATGCCGCGGGCGATCTCGTGCATGCGGCGCTGGAGGGTGGCGCGGATCGTGTGGTCGACGTTCCGGAGGGTGCCGAGCATCTCGACCCGGTCGGGGATGACGTTGCAGAGGGTGCCGCCGGCGATCTTGCCGATGCTGAGGACGGAGGGGCTGCGGGAATCGACCGCGCGGGGGAGGAGGGTGTAGAAGGCGGAGAGGAGCTGGACCGAGGCGGCGATCGGGTCGTCGGTGTAGTGGGGGCGGGCGGAGTGTCCGCCGCGGCCGGTGATCGTGATCTCGACCTCGTCGAGGTTGGCGGTCAGAGCGCCGTAGCGGATCCCGACCTTGCCGGCAGGGAGTTCCGGTTCGACGTGCAGGCCGAGGATTGCCTTCACGCCGTCCATCGCCCCCTGTTCGACGAGCGAGACTGCCCCTTCGCCTGTCTCTTCGGCCGGCTGGAACAGGCAGCGGAGGCGGAACGGGGTTGGGGGGACGATGCCGCGCCGCTGGAGGTCGGCGACGGTGAGGGCCCCTTCGAGGACCATCGTGGTGTGGCAGTCGTGGCCGCAGGCGTGGCAGAGGCCGTCTCGGGTGGAGCGGTAGTCGCAGGTCTTCATGTCCTGCAGGCGGAGGGCGTCGATGTCGGCCCGCAGCGCGACAGTCGGGCTTGAAGGAGTCACTTCGCCCCAGGCGAGTTCGGCGACGACGCCGGTGTCCCCTTTCATACGGCGGGCGGAGATCCCGGCCGCTTCGAGGCGGGAGAGTATGTAGCGCGATGTCTCGAGCTCATGCCGGCTCGGCTCGGGATGCTGGTGGATGTGCCGCCGCGTCGCGCTCAGCTGCGGGGCCTTGGCGGAGATCGCATCGAGGACGGAACGGTCGAACAGAGTGGCGGACATGCGGCATCCATGCGGACGAGTCGAAGGGGCGCGCGATCATCGTGCGCCGCGGTCCGGGGGGCAATCGAGGCGGGCTCGGCAAGGGGCGAAGGGACGGCGGAAGTCGTTCGCATGCGAGGGTCTCGGAGCGGTTCGAGCTCCCTGATAAACGGGTCTCGCGATGCCACTCTGCGCGGCCTTGCGGACGCTGGAAGGCTGGGGGTTCTGCCTAGAAAACCCCTGTTGACCCGTTCTGCGAAGCCGTTAGAATCCGCACAACCGAGAACCCTGGTAATCTCGCTACTTTGCAGCGGCCAGCCCGGGTTCGACCGACAGGTCATGGATCGGAAGACTCCCGAAGGGACGGAATCTCGGGAGGGACGTGTGCTAGGCCTTGCCTCTTTTGGGCAGGACCGAAACCAACGGATGGATCAGCACTATGAAGACCGTCTTTACCACGGGTGAAGCTGCGAAGATCTGTAAGGTCAGCCAGCAAACCATCATCCGTTGCTTTGACTCGGGCCAGCTCAAAGGGTTTCGTGTTCCCGGCTCCCGGTTCCGCCGTATTCCGCGGGACGTTCTGTACAAGTTCATGAAGGACAACGGCATCCCGACGGATGCCCTCGAGAGCGGCAAGCGCAAGGCGCTGGTCGTCGACGACGATCCGGATCTGGTCGAACTGATCAAGGACGCGCTCGAAACGGATGGCCGGTTCGAGGTCCGCGTGGCGAACAACGGCTTCGACGCCGGGATGATGGTGAAGGAATACCGTCCGGACGTGATCGTCCTGGACGTGATGCTGCCGGATATCAACGGCAAGGAAGTCTGCCAGCGGGTCCGGAGCGACTCCTCGCTCGACGACGTCAAGATCGTCTGCATCAGCGGGATGGTCGAGGCGGCGAAGATCGACGAACTCCGCGCCGCCGGGGCGAACGACTTCCTCCAGAAGCCGTTCGAAGTCGACAAGCTCATCGAGCGGCTCTGCCAGCACCTCGATATGGATGTGCCGACGCCGGCCCGGTAATCGATTCCCCGCGAGTCCTAAAGAATCTGATGTGCCTTCGAGCCGCAGCATCTGCTGCGGCTTTTTCTTTGGCTGGTTGGTTCCTCGCGCTGCTGGGCCAGCGGCTTTGCACAGGCTGGGCAATCCTGCCAGCATGCGTCGGCGCATCCCCTCGAGAGACATCTCGACGCTCCAGTGGGCGTTTCGATCCTTTCAGGAAATTCGTTCGAGCGGCTCCCGTCCTGTGGCTTCCGACACTTCATCCGCCGAGCTCCGCTTTCTGACGGCAGTCTTTCCGAGCCTGTCGCTTGAGGAGTTTGCGACGCGGTGTGTCACGGTAGAGCTGGGGGAGTCGTCGCCTGTGCGGTCCCGCGGGCTGATCATCGTGTTGCCGGACTCGTCCCGGGGATTGGTGACGACGAGCGATTCTTCAGCGGCGGTGACACAGAGACTCGTTGACCTGAGAGGAACGGAACCGACTCCGGATGAGCTGCGGCTGTGCCTGGCCGTCAAGAATGCCTCAAACGGCGAACCGATTCAGGTCGGAAGCCGGCTCGTCGGGATGAGCGTTGAGCAGAGCCCGGAGGGTGAAACTCCTGCCGAGAGTCAGTGGTCCAGGCTCGTCGCTGCCACGCTGCCACAGGTCTACGCGCAAGAGGAATCGTTCGTCCGCCGAAAACTCGAGGCGATGGCGGAGTTTGCGGCCGGGGCGGGGCACGAGATCAATAACCCGGCCGCGACCATTGTTGGCCGTGCCGGACAGCTCCTGCGCGGGGAAACGGATCCCGACCGGCGGCGGCACCTGGCGACGATCGGGGCGCAGGCCTACCGGATCCGGGACATGATCGGCGACGCGATGCTCTTCGCGCGACCTCCCAGGCCCGCGCTGGAGACGGTCGACGTCGGGACGATCCTCACGGAGGCGATCGCGTCACTGGAAGGGAAGCTGACCGCGAAGAGCCTGACGGTCCTGCGCGAGGAGGGCTCGATTCCGCTGTCGGTCAGTGCGGACCGGACGCAGCTGGTCATCGTCTGCTGTGAGCTGCTTCGGAACTCGATCGAAGCGAGCACGAACGGCAGCGAGATCGAGGTCGCGGTCGATTGCGTGGAGGTCGACGGCCACGAGCGAGTCGAGATTCGCGTGAGCGACTCCGGCAAGGGGATGACCGACATCGAGCGGGAGCACCTGTTCGATCCGTTCTTCTCCGGCCGGCAGGCAGGGCGGGGGCTCGGATTCGGACTGCCCAAGGCGTGGCGGATCGTCCAGCAGCATGGAGGGACGCTGACGCTCGAGACGAGCGATGCCTCCGGCACGACGTTCGTGGTCCGGCTGCCGGCGGGCAGCACGCCGGCGGATGCGGGTGAATAGACGGGGGCTCTCGTGGCCCTCTCCCGTTCTTCACTGCCGCCCCATTGTTTGCTGTCCTCTCGCCTGAAATGATGCCCTTCCCCGGCCGATCGCCGGGGACAAGGGAAGGATCACCACATGTTGCATGCAGTCATCATGGCGGGGGGGAGCGGAACGCGGTTCTGGCCCGCGAGCCGCAAGGGGTATCCCAAGCAGTTCCTGTCGCTGTTCGGTGGGCGGTCGCTGATCCAACAGACGTGGGACCGCTGCCTCGGCTTCACCGATCCCGCCCGGTGCTGGGTCGTCACCGGGGCCCTGCACGCCGATCTCGTCCGGGAACAGCTGCCGGACCTCCCGGCCGAAAACCTTCTCGTCGAACCCTGCCCCCGGAATACCGCCGCCGCCATCGGGCTCGCGGCGGTCCGCCTCCGGAGCCGGGATCCCGACGCCGTCATGGCGGTCCTCCCCTCGGACCACCTCATCGCGCCGAACGAAGAGTTCGCCGCCTCCGTGGCGACGGCGGCCCAGGTCGTCGAGAGCTCTCCCGAGTCACTCCTTCTGTTCGGAATCCGGCCGACGTTTCCCGCGACCGGATACGGCTACATCGAAGTCGGGGATCCGCTTCCCGGAACCAGCTCCGTCCGCCGCGTGGCCCGCTTCCGCGAGAAGCCAGACCGGGCGACGGCCGAATCATTCCTCGAGTCAGGCCGGTTCCTGTGGAACGGCGGCATCTTCGTGTGGCGCGGGGCGAGGATCCTCGAGACGCTCGCCCGCCATGAGCCGACGCTGGCCGAAGGACTCGAACGGATCGCCGCGGGGAGCGACTGGGACGCCGCGGTGAAAGCGGGGTTCCCGTCACTGAAGTCGATCTCGATCGACTACGCCGTCCTCGAGCGGGAAGCGGCCTCTTGTGCGGTTGTCGAAGCCGGGTTCCAGTGGGACGACGTCGGGAGCTGGGAAGCGGTCGCCCGCCGGCAGACCGCCGGCGCCGAGGGAAACGTCGTGGAGGGGCTCCACCGCGGGATCGACTCCCGCGGCACGATCGTCCAGACGACCGCCGACCATCTTGTCGCCACGATCGGCGTCGAAGACCTGCTCATCGTGCATACGCCGGACGCGACCCTCGTCGCGCGGCGGAACGACGAAGAGGGACTGCGGCGGCTGATCGAGACCCTCAAGAGTTCGGGGCTCGAGCATCTCCTGTAAGCCGACGCGGAAAACCGCCCGGCCGTCTCGCTCCCGCCCGGCCGTCTCGCTCCCGCCCGGCCGTCTCGCTCCCGCCCGGCGGATCATCCGACGGCGAGATCGACCTCGAGCGACTTGTTCATCTGCTGGAACGCGAGGTCGAGCTCCCCCTCCTCGTGGTCGGTCATCTGGCACATGATGAAAATCGTGTGCTGCGGGGTCTGGAACGCCCGGAGCCGCGCGGTATTGAGCAGCTCGTAGCAGAAGAACTCGATGTCGCACGCGGCGGCGGGACGACGGGCGACCATGGCCTCGACGTCCGTCGCTTCGAGGTCCGGGTACTCTTCGCGATAGGCGTCAATCGCCTCCTCGAGGACTTCGTCCGGATCCGGGCGGTCCGCCAGGAGCGTGAGCGCCCAGAAGCAGGCGGGGTCGCGGCTCACCGTCAGCGTCACCTGGTCCTCTCCCTCTTCTTCGTTGAGGGTCCAGTCGTCCGGATACCGGAACTGGATTCCATACTTGCGATACAGCTGACTCATGAGCGACTCGGCGGAAGGCCACCCCACACAGGGGCGGGAACTCTGGAAGGATCGTGCGGCGGGACCGGAGGAATCGCGCCGGGGGCGGAGACCTCACACAAGGATTCTAATCCCCCGCGCGTTATGATCCCATCAGCCTCCGTGGAATCGACTCCCGTCTGAGACTGGCATGCCGTCGCCGCTGCGCATCATCGTCCTCGCCCGCGATTCCGCTCCGCACGTCAAGAAGGCCTGGGACCAGATCGGCCCCATGCTGAAATCCCGCCCGGGGCTGGAAGTCGTGGCGGTCGCCACCGCCGACGATCCCCCGGTCGATCTTCCTCCGGCGGACATCGCCATGGTCTTCGGCGGGGACGGGGCGATCCTGCGGGCCTGCCGGCACTTCGGCGATGCCCAGCTGCCGCTGCTGGGGATCAACATGGGCCGGCTCGGCTTCCTGGCGGACCTCTCGCCGGACGAGCTGGTCCTGAACCTCGAGCGGCTCGAAGCGCGGGACTTCCGTGTCACGCAGCACCTGATGATCGACTGCGAGCACCGCCGGGCCGACGGGACGATCGCCCGCTCGCTGGCCCTCAACGAGGTGAACATCTCCTCGGCGGCCGCGCTCGCGATGATCGACGTCGAGTTCTGGATCGGAACCGAGCGGGCGACGACCTACAGCAGTGACGGCCTGATCATCAGCACCCCGGTCGGCTCGACCGCGCACAACCTTTCGGCGGGGGGCCCGATCCTCGAGCAGGAGCTGAACGCCTTCGTCGTGACCCCGATCTGCCCCCACACGCTGACGAACCGCCCCCTGGTCGTCAGTGCCGAGCACGAATACACGCTGGCAGTCCCCGACGCCCAGGAAGGGGTGATGCTGGTAATCGACGGCCAGATCAAGGAACCGCTGGGGCCGGGGGACCGGGTCGTGGTCCGGCGGGCCTCGGTGACGTTCCCGATCGTCCGGGTCCGGGGGCACAGCTACTACGCGACGCTCCGCCGCAAGCTCGGGTGGGGTGGCCAGCCGCACTACCAGCGGTCGACGTAGACTGCATCGCTCCACCGCTTCAGAAGTTGAAGTAGTACGACTCTTCGGCTGAGGTGACGGTCTCGGGATCGCGCTGCCGCAGCATCGCCAGATGACTGCGGGCCTTCAGAACATGGTCCGGAGGATTCGCCTTGGAGTCCTTCGCGGAGATCTCCGCCGTGAGGTAGTACCGAACGATCGCCCGTTTGATGCGGCTGTCTTCATAGGCCGCATCGCTGTAGAGCTGCATCAGCCGGTCCGAGACCGACCAGTCGCTCCACCGTCCCAGATCGACGATGACCAGTTCGGCCAGCGCCGGGCGATCGAGCAGCGTCCGCATGGCGGCGCGGAGGCGATCCTTGCCGATCGCGCCCGCTCCGTAGGTCCACATGAACTCGACTGCCTGCATCGCCGCATACGCTTCGACGCGGTCGCAGGCCTTGTTCTGCAGCTTTGTCCGTTCAACGACAGCCAGCCCTTCGTCCCGGGCGAGGAGCAGGTAACCGGAGATCAGGCCTTCGGTCCCGAGCTGGACCTGTTCGCTCCGCTGGACGATGCGGCCCTTGAGGAACTCCGCATCGTCGGCATCCCCCGAGAGCCCCAGCAGCAGTCCATAGAGGGCGAGGCGGCTGGTGTTCGTCTTCGGGCTGGCGATCCAGCCCCGGACCGTCGCCGCGTCGAACGACTCCGCGATCGCGGCGATGTGCTTGTAGTCGGCGTTCGCGAACTCCCCGAAGGCGTCCTGAGCGATGAGCTCATCCGGCGACTCGAGAAACCGGACGAAGTATCGCAGCCGTTCCGTCACTTCCGCCTCGGGGGCGGGCATCTTCGACAGGTACTCGATGCCCGCTTCCGTGATCGGCACCGGGGGAGCCCAGTCTCCCGGAATCGTCTTCGATCCCAGCAGCAGAATCCGATCGGTCCCGGCGGGGGTTTCGTCGAACCGGCTGAGGGTGATCCGGTCCCCCGGCTTGTTCGTGGCGTCGGCGTCCCGGAGGTCGCGGATCACTTCGTAAACCGTCCGCCCGGTCGTCTTCTCCGCCAGGTTCGGCTGCTCGCGGCTCACAACCCGGACGAGCAGCGCGGCGTCCGCCTGCTGGAGCTGTTCGCTCAATGTCCGCCCCGGAGCACTGCAGAAGGGACAGGCGTACGACTTTTCACTCGCCAGACCGAGGATCAGCGCTACAAGCAGGGCGAAAACGGAACGGAAGAGACGCATGGCAAGCTCCTTCTTGCGGCGGGGAAGGGAAGAATCTTCGCGTTCCTGAGCGGATGCGACAAGACCGCTCCTTCGGCTGTCGCGGCATGGGCTGCGCAGTGACGGGCAGGCGGTTTCGGCAAGGAAACTGCTTGTGGCGGGCTCGTCCTACCATCGGACTCTGCCCATGCCCCATGCCTCAGCGGGTCGCTACGAGCTTGAGCGCCGTTTCGATCGCGGCCTGCATCCCCGACGGGTCGGCCTTCCCCAGCCAGGCGATGTCGAACGCTGTCCCCTGGCTGGGGCTCGTCCGGATGATCGGCAGGCCGAGCGTCACGTTGACCGCCTTGTGGAACCCGATCAGCTTGAGAGCAATGTGCCCCTGGTCGTGGTACATCGCCACCACGCCGTCGAACTCCCCTTCGACGGCCCGCTTGAGCAGCGTGTCCGCTGGAAACGGTCCCGTCGCCGCGATCCCGGCGGCCAGCGATTCCGCCACCGCAGGAGCGATCCGCGTCGCCTCCTCGTCACCGAAGAGGCCTTCCTCCCCCGCGTGCGGGTTCAGAGCGCAGACCCCGATCCGCCGCCGCGCCGGATCGATCCGGGCGAGGAACCGGTCCATCAGCTCGATCGTCTCCCGGATCCGCTCCCGCGTCAGCAGCCCTGGGACACTCGCGATCGACGTGTGGAGCGTCGTATGCGCCACGCTGAGGGCGTGCCCCGAGGGCAAGGGAGCCCCCCCCGGGTGGTAGAGCATCATCGCGAAGTCGGAGACTCCGCATTCGTGCGCGAGGATCTCGGTGTGCCCCGGGAAATCGACCCCCGCCTGATGCAGCGAGTACTTGTTGAGGGGCGCGGTTACGATCGCGTCGATCTCGCCCGCAAGCGCCGCCCGCGTCGCGGCAATGAGCCAGTCGTACGCGGCCCGCCCCGCCCGGGCGTCGATCCGCCCCGGCGCGAGGTCCCCTACGTCCGCCGCCGATGGGTTCCAGCAGCAGATCCCGGGCATCGCCTGCGAGAATTCTGCCGGGCCCGAGACCTCATGGACCGGTTCCGAGACGCCGACCAGCTTGAGGGCCCGTTCCACGACCCGCGGATGCCCGACCAGAAGTGGACGGCACCGCGATGTCCAGACGGGGTCGGCGGACAACAGAGCACGGACGACGGTCTCGGGGCCGACGCCGGCGACGTCGCCGAGTGTCAGGGCGATGATCGGGAGCGTGGCGCTCATCGGAAGCACTCCGCTTCGGCCAGCGGTATGCCGCGGCAGTCTTTGTCCGACACGATCGGCAGGGCGCCTCCGAGCGGCCACTTGATTCCGATCGCGGCGTCATTCCACAGGACGGTCCGCTCGTCGGCCGGGGCGTAGAGCGCCGTGCACTTGTAGAGGACGTCTGCCTCTTCGGAAGTGACCGAGAACCCGTGGGCGAATCCTGGCGGGATGTAGAGGGCTTTGCCGTTTGAATCAGAGAGTTCGGCTCCGAACCATTCGCCGAACGTGGGGGAGGATCGTCGGAGGTCGACTGCGACGTCGTAGATCGAGCCGCGGATCACGCTGACGAGTTTTCCCTGGGGCTGGGTGATCTGGTAGTGGAGTCCTCGGACGACGCCTCGTTTGGAGCGGGAGAGGTTGTCCTGGACGAAGGAGAGGGGGAGGCCGCCGTCGGCGAAGCGACCGGCGTGGTGGACTTCGCGGAAGTGTCCTCGTGAGTCGTGGTAGAGGGGCGCTTCGATCAGGACGACGCCGGCGAGCCGGGCGGGGACGAACTTCATCAAGGGGGTCTCGCAGGGAGGGACCTCCTGATTTTGTCACATCAAGCGCCCGGATGCACGCCGCCCAAGCCGGCACGGCGCCATCGGCTCAAACCCATCGTCCCACGGCCTACCCCGGGTCCAGCACGCTGCTGGCCAGTGTCCCGCTGGGGCGGGCGGTGGCGATAGGCTGCGCTAACACGCTCTGTCCGCCTGCCGCGACTGGAACCGACGTTGAGGGCTCCCCTTACCCCTCATCGCGGCGAATGCGGTGTGGGCGTGCTGCTGGGAGAAATCCTCCACGCCAGTCCGCGGTCGGACGCCCGTCGATTTCGATGGTTCCTCAAGAGAAGCGCCTCCGGCGGGGCCAGCAGCGTGCTGGACCCGGGTGGCCGTGGGACGATGGGACTGAGCAGGCGACGCCGCGCCGGCCGGATCGCGATCTAAGCCATCGAGTCTTCGCACGTCCACCGCTCTCGGCGAGAACCGCGTCTCAGCGCAACCCATCGTCACCGCCTACCCCGGTCCAGCGGGACGCTGGCTCCGGCGGGCAGGAGCTCCGCCCCTGCACCCGGGTGAAGGGAATGCTGCGACGGGCCGCGGTCAGGCGAGAATGTCCTTCACCACCGTCCCATGCACGTCCGTCAGCCGGAAATCACGCCCCTGGAATTTGTACGTCAACAGCTCGTGGTTGACCCCCAGCGTGTGCAGGATTGTCGCATTGAGGTCGTGAATATGAACCGGCTTATCGACGACGTTGTACGAGAAATCGTCCGTCTCGCCGTACACCAGCCCCTTCTTCACTCCACCCCCAGCCATCCACATCGTGAAGTTCCGCGGATGGTGATCCCGCCCGTAGTTGTCCTTCGTGAGCGTCCCCTGCGAGTAAACCGTCCGGCCGAACTCGCCCCCCCACACCACGAGCGTGTCGTCCAGCATCCCCAGCCGCTTGAGATCCCACACGAGCGCCGCACTCGCCTTGTCCGACTGCGGCGCGAGACCCCGGATGTTCCCCGGCAGCCCGCCGTGATGATCCCAACCTCGCAAGAAGACCTGCGTGAACCGGACACCCCGTTCGGCGAGGCGGCGGGAGAGCAGACAGTTGTAGGCAAACGTCCCCGGGTTCGTGACGTCCGGGCCGTACATCTCGAGCACTTCCTTCGGCTCGTTCGAGATGTCGGTCAGCTCGGGAACCGAGGTCTGCATCTTGAACGCCATCTCGTACTGCGCGATCCGCGAGACGATCTCGGGATCTCCCATCTCGGCGTACCGCTGCTGGTTCAGCTCGGCCAGCCCGTCGAGCATTCTTCGACGCGTCTCTTTATCAACGCCGGCCGGATCGCTGAGGTACAGCACCGGATCGCCCGACGAGCGGAGGCTGACCCCCTGATGCCGCGTCGGCAGGAAGCCCGAGCCCCACAGCCGCGAGAAGAGCGCCTGCGGAGTCGCCCCGGTCGAGAGCCGGGACACGAGGACCACGAACGACGGCAGGTTTTCGTTGGGACTCCCGATGCCGTAGGAGGCCCAGGCCCCCATGCTCGGACGGCCGGGGATCTGGCTGCCGGTCTGGATGTAGGTGATCGCCGGGTCGTGGTTGATCGCCTCCGTGTTCACGGTCTTCACGATCGTGATGTCGTCGACCATCTTGGCGATGTTCGGCAGCAGCTCGCTGATCCACGCCCCCGACTGGCCATGCTGGGCGAACTTGAAGATCGACGGAGCGCAGGGGAACCGCGCCTGGCCCGACGTCATCGTCGTGATCCGCTGGCCGTTCCGGACGCTCTCCGGCAGGTCCTTGTCGAAATACTCCTCCAGCTTCGGCTTGTAGTCGTACAGATCGAGCTGCGACGGAGCGTCCGCCATGAACAGCCAGATCACCCGCTTGGCAGTCGGCTTGTGATGGAACGCCTTCAGCGCCGCCGGAGCCTCGACCGGGAACGTCTGGGCACTGTTCGCAAAGAGCTGGGGATTGAGGCAGGAGGCGAGAGCGGCCCCTCCGAGCCCCGCGGCGCTCCGCTGGAAGAAGTACCGCCGAGTGTGGAACCGCATGTCATCGAGGAAAGGCGCCATCTCGACCTCCGGACGCAGTGCGGCGCGCGAGGAAGTCCCCCACACGCATCGACGCTCAATTATGCAATCCGGCCGCCGGGAGGAAAAGCCCCGGCCAGAGCAGACCGGGCGTTTGCGGCGAGCCCTGAGGTTCAGCCCGCAGAACCCCGTTTTTTCCCCATGGCGCAAACGGGCGCTCATGCGTTGCAATCAGCCGGGAACCCTTCCGGCAACTTCTGCCGAGGAAGATGGGGAGGAAGCTAAATATCAGCCCCGTTATCTGGTCGGGGCACCCGTGCATATTGACACACTTCCGCGGTGCGCACATATAGCCGCGCACAACCTGGCATCCCTCAGATCGTCTGATCGCGCGACACGACTTGAGGGATTCTCCGACCTCGCAGAAAGGATTCTGCAGATGTTCCGTGGCGCGCTCATGCTTTCCCGTATCCTCCGCCCCCGCTTCGGGCGGACCGGCAGAAATGGCCGTTCTGCCGCTGTCGTATCTTCTTTCCGCGCCGGCTGGTTGCGCACCCCCTCCCTCTGGACCGCAGCCCTCGGCAGCTCCCTGGCCGGGGCCTTCCTGATCGGCTCGGATGCCTTCGCCGACCCGACCGGCGGGATCATTCACGCCGACGCCGTCGAAGCCCCGGCCGAAGCGGCCCCCCCCGCCTGGGCCAAGATCCGCAAGCCGAAGGGAGAAGCCGAAGACACGAGCATCAAGGAAGAATGGCGAGAGTGGGATGACGAGAAGCCCCAGGGTGGAAAGTCGGGGATCCAGCAGACCGCGGCCGAGGTCGTGACGCCGCTCGGCCCGACTCCCGTCAGCCCAGGGGCTCCGGCCCCCTCCGCCGTCCCGGCCCCCTCCGGCTCGGCGGCTCCGGAATCGGTGGAGCTCCTCGGCCTGATGGGCCGCGGCGGGCATCTCGCAGGAGAGACGTTCGGACGCAACGAATCGATCAGCCCCCTCGAGTTCCTCCCCTACTGGATGGTCGACGACCACTTCTTCTTCGCCGACCTGCGGGGGTTTATCACCAACCGCTCCCAGGGTGGGGGGAACCTTGGCCTCGGCTACCGCTTCCTCGATGAGTCCGCCGGCGCCTGGTACGGGGCGAGCCTCTGGTACGACATCGACAACAGCACCGGCTACCACTTCCAGGACGTCGGGGTCAGCCTCGAGGCGATGGTCCGCCAGTTCGAGTTCCGCGGGAACTACTACACCCCGATCGGCAAGCAGCAGAGCACGCTCGCCGCGATCAATACGAATGCCCGCTTCGTCGGGAACCAACTCCTGTTCGACTCCTTCTCCCGCACCGGCACCGCCATGCAGGGATTCGATCTGGAGGCGGGTTACGCCCTCCCGGTCGACCTGGGGGGAGTGAACGATCAGCTCCGCGCCTACGCCGGCTACTACCGGTTCACCGGCGACAACGTCGAAGACATCAACGGGGTCAAGGTCCGGGCGGAGCTCGACATGTCGAGCACCGTCACCACGAACGTCATGTTCACACACGACAAGACGTTCGGCAGCCGGGTCATGGCCGGGGTCCAGCTCTCCTTCCCGTGGGGGAACAGCAGCCCCGCCTCCCACTGGCGGCGCGACATGCCGAACCCGTTCCGCTTCGTGGAACGAAACTACAACGTCATCGTCAGCCAGACCGAGCGGACCGAGAACGACATCGTCGCCCGCGACGCCAACGGCAACGCGTACGTCGTAGCCCACGTCGACAGCGGTGCCGCCGCCGGCGGCACCGGCGGCCAGGCCAACCCGTACCAGTCGATCGCCGCTGCACTCGCGGGGACCCCCGGCGCGACCCTGTTCTTCGTGCACCGCGACTCGGTCCTCAACGAACAGATCACGCTGAACGGCGGCAAGTCGCTGATCGGCGAAGGGAGCGCCGCGGTGATCAGCGTCGCCGGTTACGGCAACCTCGCCATGCCGGTCTTCAACACCGGCGCGGCCCCGATCCTCGACGGGACCGGACTCGGCGCGGGAGCGAACGCGATCACCCTCAGTGGCGCCGGCAACTACGTGAGCGGGTTCGGCATCCGCAACTTCGGCGGGGCCGGCATCGTCGGCAACGGCATCAACGGAGCGACCCTCCGCAATCTGACCTTTAACAACATCGGCGGGGACGGCATCGCCCTCACGGGCGCGACCGGGACCGTCAACCTCGAGAACCTGACGCTCGACACGATCGGCGGCCGGGGCCTGTTCATCAACGGCGGCTCGGCCAACGTGAACGTCAACGCCTCGTTCGATCAGGTCACTGGCGACAGCATCCTCGTCCAGAATACGACCGGCGGCGCAGTCCGGCTGACCGACGTCGACATCACGGCCGGCGGCGGCCGGGGCCTGTCGCTCATCAACCTCCTGGGTGACTTCTTCTCGAGCGACCTCAACATCAACGGGGTCGGCGGGGACGGGATCTACATCAACCAGGGAACCGGCACGATGAACTTTGCCGGCCAGACCGTGGTGAACAACCCCGGCGGCCGGGGCTTCGTGATCAACGCCTCCGCAGCGGATGTCACCGTCGAGAACCTCGACGTGAAGTCGGCCGGCGGAACGTCGGTCGAGCTGAACCAGGCGACCGGCGAAGTCACGATCGAAACCGTGGCGATCGACGCCGACGCCGCGCGGGGCCTCGTGATCACCGACTCGACCGGCGTCGCCGTCAATGGCGGCACGATCAAGTCGGTCGGCTACGCGGGGGTCGACATCGACAGCTCGAACGTCGACGTCGGCCTGACGTCCGTCTCGGTCGACGGCGGCTCGGTCGGGATCCGGATCCTCGACTCGACCGGGACGTTCTACGTCCGCGGCGACGTCTCCGGCACCGAGCAGAACGGCAGCGGCGGAACGATCAAGAACACCGCCCAGGCAGTCCTGATCAACAGTTTCGGCAACATTGCTCTGCAGCGAATGAACTTCACCAGCAACGTCCTGGGGATCTCCACCCGCGGCACGGACTCGACGACCCTGAGCTACTCCAAGGTCACCGGGACGACCGGGGGCTACGGATTCGATTCACTCAACGACAAGTCGCTGATGATCGCGAACTCGACCTTCAGCGGAAACGGCGTGGTCGGCGGCGGGACAATCCGCGTCCGGGCGGACGTCGCAGGAGCCTACGAGTCGACGATCGTCAACAACACGATCACCGACACCGTCGGAACCGCGATCGCGTACTCGAACTCCGGAGCCGGACTCGGCGCCTGGGCCTCGATGACGATCCAGGGGAACGAGATCAACGCGAGCCGCGCCGGCGAAGAGGCGGTCGACATCCGCTGGTCCGGCCCGCTCACGGTCTACTTCGCCGCCAACGAGATGAACCTGACCGGCAATTCGATGATCGGCCTCAACCTGCACCAGCTCTCCACGACGTCGACCCTCAAGGCGACGGTCGGCGGCAACACCGTCGACATGAACGGGGACGACAGCATCGCCTTCAAGACCGAGGCAGAAGACACGTCGAATCTGCTGTTCGCCGGGAACCACGTCACGATGGATGGTGAACGGGGCCAGGCGTTCTGGTTCGACCTGGCCGACACCGGAACCGCCTGGATCCACTCGAACGACGTCACCGACAACGGCGGAGACGGGATCGGGATCAACTTCGCACACGCGGCGGCCCGCTCGATCCTGAAGATCGAGAACAACGAGTTCTCGTTCGAAGGCGGGGGAACGACGTACGGCATCCGGATCGAAGACGTCACCTGGCGGATCGAGCTCGGTGGCACCTACAGCAACACGATCACCGGAGCGACCAACAACTTCGTGATGCCCGCCGGCAAGGGAACCGGCTCGCTGATCATCAACGACGTGGCCGTCCCGGCTCCTTGAGAGCTGCTTCGAAGCTCCTTTGCCACAGAGGACTCAGAGTGATCTGAAGAGTCGGGCGAAGCTGCCCTCTCCGAGAGCAGCTTCGCCGGCTCGGGCCTTCCCGGTGCTCTCTGTCGGTGGTTCTGTGGTCTCTGTCTCTGTCGCTGGTTCTGAAGTGCCCTGATAGCCTGCGGCGTTCCGGTGGACGGTCCCGGTCAGTCCGCTTTACCGCAGGGATCGCCGGCGGTCTTCTGAACGCTCCCCCAGATCGTCTGCAGGAGCCGGGCCAGTTCCGTTCGGTCGTGGTCCGGCATGTCGCGAAACGGGGCCGAGCATTCTTCGTAGATCGGAACGAGATGCCGGTGGGCCCAGTCGAGTCCGGCGGGGGTGAGCCGCACCGTGATGGCGCGGCGGTCGGCCGGATGGGGCTCCCGCTCGGCGAAGCCTTCGGCTTCGAGACCGTCGACGAGGGCCGTGACGTTGCGGGGTGAGACGTCGAGCGCGTCGGCCAGGACGTGCATCGTCTGCGGTCCACGGCAGTGCAGCAGCCCGACGAGCCGAACCCGGGCAGAGCTGAGGCCGTTCCGTGCACAGATCGCGTCCATCCATCTCCCGAACGCCCGGGAGGTCTCCTGGAAGAGTTTCGACAGACCGGCAGTGGAATCGGATGTTGACATTACTGTATCAGTTCACTATGAATTGACGCACAGTGAATGTCAACCACCTGGGTGAGCTCTTCCGGTCGCGGCGGACTGTTGGCGACCCTGGAGCACGGCGGGTCCGGATGTCCCGAATTGGAGAAGGATGCTGTTGGAGTCTGTCACCCCGATCGCACGGCTGACACCGCACTGGGTTGGCGTGGTCGGAGGGGGCTGGCAAGGAAGCCGATCGAGTGGCGCTCTCCCGACGGGGAACGGAGCGTCCGCTTCGACCGTTTTCGTTGAGGCGGCTTGAGATCGCGGCGGCGCAGGTTCGCGCGGCCCGCTACTGAGTGACTGTCCGGAGAGCCGGGTTTTCGCGTTCGAGGCCCGGGCGGCGGCGCGCCCTGTTCGTTTGCGGCGGCGGCTCCGTTGGCTCTCCGGTGTGCTGTTTCCCTACCCCGTTCCGTTTCCCAGGAGTATGCAATGGTGCGTCGGCTTCTCTCTCTCGCCACTCTGGTCGCGGCTGTGGCCGTTCCGTCTCTCGCCGTGCGGGCGGACGAGTACGCCCTCGACACGTCGCACGCGGCGGTGACGTTCCAGGTGTCGCATCTCGGTCTGAGCTGGGCCAACGGCCGATTCAAGGAGCTGACCGGCTCGTTCGCGATCGACCCCGCGAACCCCTCCGGCGCCTGGTTCGAAGTCCTCGCCAAAGCGGACAGCGTCGACACGGACAACGCCAAGCGGGACGAACACCTCCGCAGCCCCGACTTCTTCAACACCAAGCAGTATCCGGTCCTGAGCTTCAAGAGCACGGCCGCCCGGGCGATCCAGGGGGGCTATCAGGTGACCGGCGACCTCACGCTCCACGGCGTCACGAAACCGATCACCCTCAACCTGGCGGGGGGCAAGACGGCGGAGTTCCCCAAGGGGGTCGTCCGGACCGGCTACTCGACGACGTTCACGATCAAGCGGAGCGAGTTCGGCATGGACAAGATGCTCGAAGCGATCGGCGACGAAGTCCACGTCACCGTGAGCTTCGAAGGGACGAAGAAGTAAGCCCGCGGATCGCATCGCGCGGGTTCCCATTCTCCCTCTCGTTTACCGAAAGACCGAGCCGTGCCCGATCCCATGCTTCTGCTCAAGGCGATCGCGCTGGCAGCCGCCGCCTGCGGCGTGATTGTCGGGATCGCCCGGCGATCCGGTCGGGTGGGAGGGGCGATCGGCGCGGCGCTCGGTGCCATGGCGGGAGCCTGGATGCTGGGACTCGCGTCCCATGTCCCTCCGCGCGATGCGCTCGAGAGGTTCCTCCTGGTGCTGCTCCCGGTCATGGCCGTGGCGGACGCGATTCCTCACCGCTGGACGCGAACCGCGCTCCGGCTGGGAGTTGCGGCGGCCGCCACTCCGCTGCTGATCCACGGATCGAGCTATGTGACGGACCTGTTCGGCCCCGGCAGTCGGGAATGGTCGGTGGGACGGACTGTCTCGACAGAAGCGGGCCTCGGGTTCGCACTGTTCCTGGCCTGGACCGCGGTCACGCGTCTGGCGGAGCGGTCGGGGCGTTCGATGGCGATCGCCGTCAGCGGCACCGCCGCAGTGGCGGGGATCACCGTGATGCTCTCCGGCTATGCCTCCGGTGGACAGTGGGGACTCGCTTTGGCAGCGGTCGCCGGGGTGCTCGCCCTTGTGGGGGGCCGGCATCCCGGCGCCGGGATCGGCGTGGTCCTCGTCGGACTGTTCGGTCTGCTCGTGGCGGGGTGGCTGTTCGCCGGGCTGGCCCCGCTGAACGGAGCCCTGCTGTTCGCCGCGCCGCTGCTCGCCTGGCTTCCGGAGTCCCTGCCGGTCGGACCTCGGATGCGAGCCGGCCTGCGAGTCGGACTGACGGCAGTTCCCGTGGCTGTCGCTCTCTTTGCAGCTCAGCAGAAGTTCGTCCGGGATTCCGCCGGACCGTCACCGGGGGAAGCCTCGGTGGACGATTACCGCTAGAGCAATTCTGGAATTGGTGGACAGCGATCTCGCAGGCGGAACCTAAGAGTTTCCCTACGTTCGGCCTCCATCCGCCTGCACACGGTAGAGCAGAATGCTCTAGTCCGCAGGTCCCCCCGGACTGATGGAGCGGCCGGATCAGTCCTCCCGGCAGGTTCCCCAGTCCGGGGTTTTTCGTGACTGGGCTGAGCGATCGCTTCTCGTCGCATTCCGCTCGCGACGGTCGCTTCAGAGGGGAACATCAGAACCGTTTCAGGGGGAGATCCCTGGATCGGGTTCGAGACTGGCGGCCCCAGCTCAGAGCGGGTCGCTGTGGCGTCGCGTTACGGTCCGGTGATGTTCAGCGACGTGAAGTTCAACGTCAGGTTGCCGCCGTTGCCGTTCGTGATGTCGATGTTGTCGCCGAACAGCGTGCTGATGACGCTCGTGATGTTCGTCGTGCCGAAGTTCGCCACCAGGGTCGGCGGCGTGTTCTGGATCACGATCGCGTCGTTGGCGACGTTCATCGTGACCGTCGTCGCGGCGCTCGTGACCGAGCCCCGGACGGCGTTGAAGAAGATCCCGTTGGTCGGGCTGTTGACCGAGCGGACGCTGTCGAATGCCATGCTGGCCGTGAGCGTGTTGAGGTTCATCGCCGCACCGCCGGTCGTGCTGATCGTGCTGTTGCCGCCGGTCCCCATCGTGAACGTCGTCCCGGCTCCGGTCGTGTCGACCGAGAGGCCGGTGCCGGCGCTGTTGAAGATGTCCAGCGTCGTGAACGAGACGTTGCCGCTCGTGTCGGTCAGCCGGACGCCGTCGCCCACGATGTTCGTCAGCGTGGTCGAGCTGCCGACCGTCAGGGTCGCCCCCGTGACCGCGTCGATCGCGGCGGTGGTCGGGTCGGCGTCGAACGTCACGGTGTCGGCGATGAATCCGCCGGTCGCCGCCCGGGTCACGGTGACGCCGGAGAGCTGCTTCAGGAACAGGGTTCCGGTTCCGGCCGAGCCGTCGAGGTTGATTCCCCGGCCGGTCGTCGAGCGGACGCTGGTGTTGCTGAGCGAGACGATGGCGTCCCCCGCCCCCGACAGGTTGACGTCGATGGCGTTCCCGGCCGAGGCGATGTTGCTCGGGCTGGTGGTGCTGGTGCCGGTCAGGTTCAACGTCAGGTCCCCGGCGCCGGCGACGTTCACGTCGAGCCCCTGGCCTCCTGCCGACTGGACCTGCAGGTTGTTGATCGTGACCGTCCGGTCGGTCGCGCCGTTGTCGATCTGGATCCCGTCGTCCGACGAGGTCTCCACGGTGAAGTTCGTGAGGGTCGCGTCGCTGTCGGTGATCAGGGCTCCGCGGCCCGCCGCGGCTGTGACGCTCACGTTGGTGAGAGTCGCCCCGTTGACTCCGGTGAGCGAGATCGCATTCCCCGCGGCAGCGTCGAAGCTGGCATTGTCAACCGTGATGTCGCTCACGCCGTTCGCGATCAGGTGCCCGGTGACGTTGAAGCCCGAGAAGCGGGAGTTGCTCGCCATCGTCACGTCCCCCGTGAGCGTCGGGAAGGCGGCCCCCGGCGAGAACGGCAGCTGCTCGAGGCCGAACTGCGTGTTGACGACCTGGGCCGGACCGTTGCCGAGGACCTGCGCTCCCGGGACGAGGACGATGTTTTCGTTGAACGTCCCCCCCTGCGGGGTGTAGATGATGCTGTTCCCCGCGGCGGCGTCCGCCAGGGCGGCAGTGAGCGTGCCGTACGGGTTCTCGATCGTCCCGGTCCCCGCGCCGCCGTTGACGACGTGCAGGAAGTTGAGAGCGAGACCGGTGGTCGGGTCGCGGGCGATGTCCGAGATCCGCGTGACGGCGATGTTCTGCTGACGCTCGATCGGATCGCTGAGCCGCGACGAGATCGTTCCCGCCTCCGCGTCGCCGTAGCGACGGAAGAACTTGTGGTCCATCGGGACCGGGGTCTGCTTGTACGGCGGGAGGAACCGGTGCAGGAACCGGATCGTCATGGCGACGTTGGCGGTCGTCCCGAAGACGTCGTCCTGCTGGAGCCGGAAGTTGACGTTGTACTGCTGGTCAAGATCCGCCTCGGCCCGCACCCGCCAGCCGGCGGCGTTCTCCGCCTTGTGGCCGTCGTAGTAGTAGCCGCCGCCGAAGACCTTGAGCTGGACCCGATCGGTGTTGAGGACGCTGAGGCCGAGTTCGGCATCAGCCCCCGTCATCGCGATCTCGCGATTGAGGATCAGGTTGTGGCCGACGAAGTTCCCTGGCAGGACGCCAGTGGTCTCGCCGATGTCGGGGATGTAGGCGTTGGCCCGGAAGTCGACGAGGGGCCCGAGCGACTCGATCCCGACCCCGAGCTGGTTGAACCCGTTGCGGCCGGTGTCCCGCCAGTCCCAGAAGGCGTTGACGCCGAAGATCCGGTTGAGACCGAGGTCGTACCAGCGGTAGCCGAGGCCGACGTTCGAGGCGATCGAGGCGTCGTTCAGGATGTTGAAGCGGACGTCCCCGAACAGGAGATCCCACTCGCCGTCGCCGTTGATCGGCGTCATCCACTCGAGCGTTCCGAAGCCGCCGTTGAAGCCGACGCCGTCACCGGCGGTATAACCGAGCCCATACCGCTGGACATACGGGTTGTACTTGTCGAACGACCAGACCGAGGGAGCGTTGGGAGCGGGCGCGGGGGCCGGCTGCTCTGTCAGGACCTTGTCGATGTCGACCGGTTCCAGGAACGCTGTCGAGGGGGCGACCTGGTAGCTGGTCGTCTCGGGGTTCTGCCCGATCTGGAGCGAAGCTGACGCGGCGGACGGAGGGAGCGGATCGGGCTGTTGGGCAAAAACGGCCGGTCCCTCAAGGATGCCGAGCAGCATCCCGAGCGTTGCAACGAACCGTAAGCTGCCTCCGTGCCGAGCCATACCATCCCTCGGGCTGAACCGCGCCTCATGCGCGATCCGACCAGGCGGACCCGGTCGTACCATCGTTATCGACGCTGTCGATTGGGCAAAGCAAGCAGACTTTGTGGATTCAGGTGATCTTGAGGCCTCGACTGGCCGATCTCGCCGCCGGCAGCCGGTTTCGCCTGACGACCGGCCTCAATCGACCCGTCCGGGAGGAGATTGCCACGTCCGGCGGCCCGGATGATGCGAAAAAGCCGCAGGAGCCCTACGGGCGGCAAGGTCCCCTCCGGCCCTTCCGGAAGACGCGCCGAACGGCGACGGAACCGGTTGCGAGAGCAGACTCTCCGGCCCATCCTTGCCCGACGGGGATCCGTCGCCGGGAGGGGACATTGTGCGCTGGCCTTGGGACTACTTCAGAAACGGCAATCCATCAAGCTCCGTCAAAGGGTTGAAGATGACCTGGGCCGAGTCGCGCATCGGCCGCTCCGTCTCCCGCACCGGCGTCCTGCTCCGCCGCCAGATCTGGATCTTTCCGCTCCTGGCGATCCTGGTCCTCGGATGCGTCGGCTACTTCGTCCGGTCCGCCATCGAGCGGACGATGAAAAACAACCTCCAGTCGCAGCTCGAGACGCTCCTGGGGGTCGAGACGGCGATGCTCCAGACCTGGTTCAAGGTGCAGGAAGCGAACGCCCAGACCCAGGCGAACGATCCCCAGGTCCGCGACCACGTCCAGAGCATCCTGAAGCTGGTCGACACGGAAGAGACTCCGGCGCCGAGCTCGCTCGCCGCCGGGGGAGCGCCGCTGAACGTGCTGGGAACATCGCTCCGCACCTCGCCGCTCCATGCGACGCTCCGCAAAGAGCTCGCCCCCGCGATGTCGACCCACGACTACTACGGGTACGTCCTCGCAGACAAAGCGGGAACGGTCCTCTCCTCGGACGCCCCGGAACTGATCGGAATCACCGACTACCTCGGGAAGTTCGAATACCTCCTGACCCGGGTCTTTGAAGGAGAAACCGTCGTTACGCCGCCGGTCCCGAGCCGGGCGCTGATGAAGGATGAGACCGGGGCTCTCCGTACGGGCGTGCCGACGATGTGGGTCTGCGCCCCGGTCCGGGACGCCAACTTTCAGCCGATCGCCCTCCTGGGGCTGCGGATCCGTCCCGACCGGGAGTTCACGCGGATCCTCCAGCGCGGCCAGTTCGGGACATCGGGCGAGACCTACGCCATCGACAAGACCGGCCGGATGATCTCCAACTCCCGCTTCGACGAGAGTCTGATCCTGCTCGGGCTCTTGCCCGACGAAGTTGCCTCCCGCTCGCTCCTCAACGTCTCAGTCCGCGATCCCGGCGGAGACCTGACCACCGGCTACCGCCCGACGCAGCGGCGGATCGCTCAGCCGCTGACCAAGATGGCGGAGTCGGTCACGGAAGGACACGACGGGCTCAACCTGGACGGCTACCGGGATTACCGCGGCGTCCCGGTCGTCGGGGCGTGGACGTCCCTTCCCCGCTACCAGATGGGGATCGCCACCGAGGTCGACCGGGCCGAAGCATACCGGCCTCTGCAGATCCTCCAGTGGACCTTTGCCGCCCTGCACTCGCTGCTGTTCCTGGCGGCGGTCGCGATCTTCATCTTCAGCGTGATCGTCGCCCGCTTGCGGCGCGCCGCGCAGAAGGCGGCCCTCGAGACTCAGAAGCTGGGGCAGTACACGCTGGAGAAGAAGCTCGGCGCGGGGGCCATGGGCGTTGTCTACAAGGGGCACCACGCGGTGCTCCGGCGGCCGACCGCCATCAAGATGCTGCAGCTCGACCGTGCAACGGAGGGGACGATCGAGCGGTTCGAGCGGGAAGTCCAGATCACCTGTCAGCTCAACCATCCCAACACCGTCGCGATCTACGACTACGGCCGGACTCCCGAGGGGCTGTTCTATTACGCGATGGAGTACCTCGACGGGATCGATCTGCAGACCCTCGTCGAGAAGTACGGTCCGCAACCCGAAGGGCGCGTGATCCGCATCCTCCAGCAGGTCTGCGGCTCGCTCTACGAGGCGCATTCGCTGGGTCTCGTCCATCGGGACATCAAGCCGGCGAACATCATGCTGAACCGCCGCGGCGGCGAGCCCGATGTCGCCAAGGTCCTCGACTTCGGGCTCGTGAAGGCGGTCGACGAGGAGAAGCAGGCGAGCCTCACGGCAGCGAACTCGCTGACCGGGACGCCGCTGTATATGTCTCCCGAAGCGATCCAGACGCCGGGTGCGGTCGATCCCCGGAGCGACCTGTATGCGGTCGGTGCGGTCGGCTACTACCTCCTGACCGGCAAGCCGGTGTTCGATGCTCAGAACATCGTCGAACTCTGCCAGCGGCATGTCAGCGAGCTGCCGGTGACCCCGTCGGTCCGCCTGGGGCGGACCGTCTCGGTCGAGCTGGAATCGGCGATCCTCGCGTGTCTCGAGAAGTCCCGGGCCAAGCGGCCGCAGACAGCGCGGGATCTCGCGGCGAGCCTCTCCCGCGTCCCGACCTCTCACGCCTGGTCGGTCGAAGAAGCGGACGCCTGGTGGGGACGCCACGAGCGGGGAGTCGCGGTCTCGACGCCGGTTCCGGAAGCAAAAGCGCCCCCGACGAACAGCGGCAACTACGATCGCACGATCGTGACGGACGCCTGAATCCTCCGCCTGCCGGCGCGGCGTCCTTAGAAGCCGTTTCAAAAACGTGCTCGGCCCCCAGATCCAGCCCCCGGAAGGGTGCCGGGTGGAAAGGAGGTCTTTGCGCAACCCGACGTGCCTGCCGACCCCGGTCCAGCGGGGTCGCTGGCCCCGCCGGAGGCGCTTCCGTTCAGGTCACCGT